>Ga0105095_10000065_pt1 | contig 37038 bp, 28 predicted proteins | sample PPLLak2March2015_2_FD_79180 | JGI IMG/M metagenome (GOLD analysis project Ga0105095, IMG submission 79180) | Freshwater sediment microbial communities from Prairie Pothole Lake near Jamestown, North Dakota, USA - PPLs Lake P8 Core (3) Depth... | ecosystem: Environmental > Aquatic > Freshwater >...
CTGAAGCTCCGCCGGTTAAGCCTCGGCACTTGTTTAAAGTGCTTCCTGCTAGGCCTACTCGGCTGGCCAATCTTGGTCGCCATTAACAACCTCATCCAGATTCTTTTAGCCTCAATCAATCCCAAGGCAAGCGCCGCATCGGATGTAGTTGCTGGCGGCGGCTCGCCATGGATTGCATTTCTGGGGATCGTCCTGGTCGCGCCGCTGTTTGAAGAGCTGCTCTTCCGAGGCGTCCTTCTGGGTGCGTATGAAGGACGTACCGGCTCGCATGCCATCTGGCTGGTGGCGATTCTATTCAGTTTTTACCATTTTAGCCTGGATAATCTTGTGGGTCCCCTGGTTTTAGGGCTTGTAGCCGGTTGGCTTGCCTATCGCACGCGCTCTATTTGGGTTGGAGTCCTGGTCCACATGGGCAACAATTTGCTCGCCGGGTTGATTATGTTGCTCAGCACGCTCGCTGTTCCTGCTGGAGCAGAAGCTGCGGCCCAGAACACTACAACGCTGACTCCTGAAATACTGTGGTTGGGTGTCATGATCTGGGGCATTGTTGGGTTGATCCTTTTGGTGCCTGTTTTCTTCCTGCTGCGTAGCATCGGCAAACGATACCCTGTCCCTGAACAGCCCGCAACCCGGCTGAGCCTGAGGAGCACCTGGTCAACCATGGCTATCTTGCTGGGGGCAGTCGCCTATTTCGGTGCTGAATTGTTATCCTGGATGAGGCAATAAGGATCGTGTCAATATGGCAGAGAGTAACGATGGCAAGTATAGATACCTGTAAGGAGTATAAAATGAACACAATTGAAGTAGAAGGATTATCACGGACGTTCAACGGGAAGCCAGTTGTTAATGAGCTGACGTTTACCGTTCAAGAGGGTGAGATCTTCGGCTTTTTGGGGCCAAACGGCGCAGGGAAAACCACCACTATCCGGATGCTAACCGGGCAAATCCATCCAACCAACGGCCGGGCAAGCATAGCTGGTTTCGATATCGTCCATCAGCGGCAACAGCTGAAATGCTGCATCGGGGTGGTATTCGAGGAGCAGAACTTGTACGAGCGCTTCAATGGGTGGGAGAACCTGGCGTTTTCGGCCAGCCTGTATGGAGTGGATTCGAAACGTGTCGCAGAGGTGCTCGAACAGGTTGGCCTGCGCGAGCGGGCCAAAGACCGGGTGCAAAAGTATTCCAATGGTATGCGCCAACGCGTGGTGATTGCCCGAGCGGTGCTCCATAAACCACGCGTCCTGTTCCTGGATGAGCCAACGCGCGGCCTGGATCCGATTGCCGCTCGGGAAATCCGCCTGATGATCACCGGCCTGGTCGACCAGGGCATGACAGTCTTTTTGACCACGCATTACATGGAAGAGGCAGAACACCTCTGCCGGCAGGTCGCCTTTATCAATCAGGGTCGCATCGTTGCACTGGATACCCCTGACCGTCTTAAAGCCTCCTATGGGAAGCGGGGCATCAACCTGACCCTATTGGACGGCACGCATGTATATATCCCATTCGATGAAATGAAAAACGGGGAACGCCTGGGCGAGCTGGCTGCATCGGGTCGGATCCTGACCGCGCACTCGGCCGAAGCTAGCCTGGAAGATGTATTCGTCCAGCTCACTGGAAGGAGGTTAGCCGAATGAATAATCGATTTGCGAATCTACACATCATTTGGATGATCGCCAGGAAAGATCTGGTGGATGCGGTAAAGAACCAATTATTGTTCCTGAGCCTGTTGATGCCCATTTTCCTGTGGCTCATCTTCCGCCTGATATTCCCTGATATGAGTTCTATGGATACCATGAAAATTGTCGTGCATGATGAGGCCAATTCGCGCCTGGTGTCCGAACTGCGCAACATACCCGGGGTAGCCCTATCAGAGCTGGAAACTGAGCAGCAGGTGATAGATCTGGTGAAGAGCCAAGCTTCTGGTGGACTGGCCATACCGGCCGGATTTGATGAAGCTGTTGCTGTAGATCAAAACCCACCACTAACCGTGTATATCAACAGCCGGAGCGGTGGTGGGGGAATCCAGGCATTTCAATCGCTGATCGACCAGCAACTGTGGAAGTTAGCCGGTCACGATTCCCTGCCCGCTCAGATCAAGACGGTTGATACTGCCGGAGAGAAGCCGGGATTGTTCGGCAGCGGCATTAATATGGATCGTTTTATATCGGTGATGCTGTTGGTCCTTTCGATTGTCGGCATAGGGGCCTTTGTAGTTCCCAGCCTGCTGGTCGAGGAGAAAGAAAAGCAAACCCTGAAATTCCTGCTTGTTTCTCCTGCAGGACCGGCGGAGGTGGTCGCCGGGAAAGCACTGGCGGGGCTGGTGGTCTGCCTGGTTATCGTTGGCTCAATGATGATCCTCAATAAAAGCTGGACCGGAAACTGGCCGGTTACGCTGTTGGCCCTGATCCTAGGATCGCTCTTTCTAGTCCTGGTGGGATTGGCGATGGGCGGGTTCTTCAAAACGATTGCGCAGGTCAACACCTGGTCAGGTATTATCCTGGTCCTCTTACTGCTGCCCAGCTGGGTTACCGTTATGCCCTTACCAGACCCATTTGGGATGATCGTCCGCCTGGTCCCTAGCTATTACCTGGTCGATCTCCTGAACCAATCGATGGCTGGAAATGCCACATTCGGTTCGATTTGGAGCAGCCTGGTCGTGCTGGCAATTTGCACAGCAGTCGCTTTTTCCGTAGTTGTTTGGACAGTAAAGCGGGAAGATCGCATATAGTACGGACCAATCTTGCCATTGGTGCGCTGAATCACTGGAAAGGAATTGTTATGAATGCATTTCAATACATCTCCCGTCCAAAATTCTGGAGGACCGTAATGCCGTATGGCGCGCTCTACGACCACCAGGTGAAGAAGAATTCATGTGCGAAAGGAGTTCCTGATGAAACAATTCTTTGGATATTTTTGGGGTGTGATAGCCCGCCCGCGTGCGACATTCAATGAACTAGCTCAGCAGTCCTCCATCCGCCCGGCAATAATGCTCATGGTCTTCGGCCTGCTGCTCTTTTACCTGAATTTCCTGCTGACCATCCTCTTCATCAGCGATTGGCTGGGCACGCGCCGCGAACTGCTCGACCCAACCTATGTGGGCTTCTTCGGTCACCTGCAAGTGGGGCTGGAAGGTTGGGTGCCGATCTTCTTCGTGCTCGCCCCCATCCTCAGTCTTTTGGGGCTGGTGGTCGTACCGGGGCTGACGCATGTATTGAGCAAGCTGTGGCGCGGTCAGGGCACGTTCGAGGGGAGCGTAAATGCGCTGGGGTTCGCCCTCGGGGTGCCGGCTATTCTGATCCGTTCAGTGAGCGATCTGCTGTTCACTGTGCCAGCCAACCTGATCAGCGGGCATCCCTACTGGTGGACGGCTGCGATGAACGGCGAGTTCGGTCCAGTCGTGTCGGCGCTGTGGAATTTCCATGTCATCGGCATCTATTCCATCGTTCACGACTTGTGGATCATCATTCTGGGAACGCTCGCCGTTCGCTGCGTTCAGGGCATTCCCTGGTGGGCAGCAGCGCCGATCACGATGTTCGGTTACGTCATATGGATGTATGGCCTCGAGGCTACTTTTGTACGTTGAGCAACCTCATTCTTCGGGAAAGGATACAGCTATGCGCCCGGCGCAAACTATGCCATCTACAATCAAATTTGAATATTCTATTGAAAATTCAGAAAGGAGATAAATCATGAACACACCTCAAGTCCACGTATCAGGGAGTGTTTACAGCCGCATTCTCTGGTTTTATGGAATTTATACCCTGTTGGCAAACGCGGCTTTTCTGATTGGCTATTACTGGCTTCCAGAAGGTTTCCTGCGCGGAAGTCCAATGACTGCTCCAGCTCGGGTAGTGGGGGAAGCGCAAACCTTTTTGGGACAACTCGGTCTCACGTTGCTTTTCAATCTGGGAGCAGTCGCTGTCAGCAGCATTGTAATGAATTCCCAACAAGTCAAAGGCATCTCCCTCGGATATTTGTATCCGCTCTTCCTGGGAGTCTTCAGCGGACTCATCACGGGGACGAATTCGTTCGCGGCGTCGGATATCACTCAATACAACGTCCGTGATGGGATGGCGCTGGCGCTCAGCATCGGCAATCTCGAAATGCTGGGATACCTCTTCATCATCGCAGCTACTGTCATGTTTGGCGTCTACCAATACCGAAGTTGGTGGCAATTGAAGCCGACCAAGGTGATGAATCTGCGGGATGTCAGGCTTTCGAAGTCCGAAATCGTGTGCCTGGTAATCGGGATACTGTTGATAATCTTCGGAGCATTCCGGGAGACTTTGATGGCGTTCAACATGCTTTAGGAGCTTCCTTCTCAAGGAAAAAAACCTAAAGGCGAGTAATATACCCTTCCCATTAGAAGGCAGAGTGACGATGAAAAACACAATCCTCAACCGGATCAGAAAGAATGACCTATGGGTATTCTTTATCCTGGTCTTTGCCCTGATGTGGCCGAAGAGTATTGCTGAGGCAGCTTATTCGTCAGGCTGGATTTCCAATCCACCACCTACGATCCTGAATGTGCTGTATATCTTGGGAACACCGCTGATCGCGGCTGTCATCGTCACGGCGGTGACCCGCGGCCGACAGTGTCTGAAAGTGTGGGCAGAGCGCCTCTTCCGCTGGCGCGTTGGCTGGCAATGGGCGCTCATTTCACTGGCGATTTACCCTCTCGTGACGATGGCTGCCTCTGCAATTTCTGAACTGGTGACAGGAGGAAGGTGGACCATCGCGACGATGTGGAATGCTGGTTTTGAGAACATACAGGAGAATGCTGCCCGCATAGGATTGAACCCAAATAATACCGGGCAGATCTTCGCCATCCTGGTTGCCGTCAGTTTCATTGTCCCCATTTTCGAAGAAGGCGGCTGGCGCGCTTTCGCCATTCCCCGATTGCAGGGAAAATACAGTGCCCTGGTTTCGGGTCTGGTCATGGGTGTCATCTGGTCTATCTGGCACTTGCCCAGTTTCTTCACCAAAGGGAGTGACCACTATGGCATGCCTTTCTTGTGGTTCCTGATGACCATCGTCTCTGTCTCCATCCTGATGGTGTGGATCATGAACCACACCAACCAGAGTGTACTGATGACGATCCTGTTCCATGGCTCGATCATCCTGACAGGCCACTTTCTGCCCACTCAACTTGCCTACCAGACCGGCAATTCCCTTGCTCTCTGGCTCACCGGCGGACTGTTGGCAGCGATTGCAATAGTTGTTGTTCTGTACGAAGGCCCAGCGCGGCTGGTGAGAGGGAAATAAGCAGTTGGTAATTGACAAAATGATCGGAGGTGCAAAATGATAAAAGGCGCTCGGATTGTATTACGCCCAATTCAAGATAAAGATTGGTCGACCATTGAAGAATGGGGACGGGATCAAGATGCTCTCTGGGGACCGTACCAACGTTTTCAAATGGACCACATTCCCTTGTTGCGCCAGGCTTACCAACAGATGGGACTTCTAAAACGAGAATCCGGTTTCCTGCTTATAGAAACCATTCAAGATCAGGAAGTCATTGGCTTTGTGCGCTACAGCCTGATTCCATTTCCCGATGCTGATATGCCTTATCCCGAAATAGGCTTTGGAATATCAAAGGCCAGCGCACGAGGACAAGGGTATGCCCGGGAAGCCGTGAACCTCTTGGTTGAATATTTGTTTGCGGGTTATCCGGTTGAACGCATCATTGCCTTCACTGATCAAGAAAATACCCCTGCCCAACGGTTGATGCAAAGCCTGGGATTTCAACAAGAGGGCACATTGCGACGCTCCACATTCCGTGATGGGCAATGGCGAGATATTCTCATTTACGGCATCTTGCGCATAGAAGCTAGCCAAAAACGAAACAAGGAATAATGCAATTTTTCCTGCGTATGAGGGTTCAACTGGTGAAAGGGAAGAGGCAGTTAGTGAACCCTTCCGTGTTATTGGAGAAAGGAAATAAACCTGTACATTCAAAAAGTCAGTAAACAGTATCGCCGTGATTTCTGGGGCTGCGGGATTTCTCGCTCGAACTCGGAGAGGGCATACTCGGCCTGCTTGGACCGAATGGGGCAGGCAAGTCCACGCTCATGCGAATCCTCGCCAGCATCACGGACAAAACCACAGGTGTGGTGATTTGGAACGGCGTTGATATCGCCAAACAACCCATGAACTAAGGAAAGTGCTCGGATCTGCCGTAGGATTATGAAAAAACTTTCAACAAACAAAATAGGAGATTACCATGTTTAAAAAATGTCTCACTCTGATCACAAGCATTTTGGTCGTCCTACTGCTCGGTTCCTGTGCCACAAACACCGGCAAACAAGAAAAGGCTCAACAGGCACTCCGGGTTTTCTTTGAGCGTTTGGCAGGGGGTGAATACGAGGCAGCGGTTGCTCAATACGGTGGCAGTTACGAAACCCTGGTCTCGTTCAATCCAGCCCTGAACCCGGATGACCAAGCTGCTCTGTGGCAAAGCGGCTGCCAGGTGAACGGCTTGCAATGCCTGACGGTCCGTACGGCAATCTTCGCAGAAGTATCGGACACCGGCGAATATATCTTCACAATCGAATTCAACACGCACGATGGGAGTCTATTTGTTCTCGACGGTTGCTGTGGTGAGAACCCAAACACGCCGCCCCAATCCCAGTTCGAGTACCGAGTCGTTGAAGGCGGGGATGGGCAATTCCGGGTATTAGATTTGCCCGTCTATATCCCATGAGCCAAAAAGCAAATTCCAGGAGAGTGCTCTAATGAACCTATCCATCCAAAATGTCAGTAAACAGTACCGCCGTAATTTCTGGGGGTTGCGGGATTTCTCGCTTGACCTCGGGGCAGGCGTGCTCGGCCTACTTGGACCGAACGGGGCAGGTAAATCCACCCTGATGCGCATCCTTGCAACGGTCACGCAGGCAACCGAAGGTAAAGTAATCTGGAATGGAAACAGTCACGCCGTCGATATTGCCAAAAAACCGGATGAATTGCGCCAGGTGCTTGGCTACCTCCCGCAAGATTTCGGTATCTATCCTCACCTGGATGCTATCGAGTTTCTAGAATACCTGGCTGCCATCAAGGGCCTGGATGGTCGGACGGCGCGGCGCAGGATCGATGAGCTGCTGCAGGTGGTGAACCTGGTGGATGCAGCCAGGCGCCCGCTGGGTGGTTATTCTGGCGGGATGAAGCAACGCGTTGGCATCGCCCAGGCACTTCTCAATGATCCCGAACTGCTCATCGTGGATGAACCCACGGCGGGCCTCGATCCGGAAGAGCGGGTGCGGTTTCGTGGCTTGATTACTGAGCTTTCTGGTGAGCGCATCGTGATCCTCTCGACCCATATCGTCTCGGATGTAGAGGCGGTCGCCACCTCGATTGCCATCATCAACCAGGGGCATCTGGTCACCCATGACTTGCCCGAGAAATTATTGCAGGAAGTAGAAGGCAAAGTCTGGATGTGGATGACCTCCAGCCAGGAGCTGACAACCCTCAGACAGCAATATCTGATCAGTAGCACAGCCCGACGTAGCGATGGTGTTCATGTGCGCGTGGTGGCTGAGCAAAAGCCCAATGGTGACGCCCAGCCTGTATCTGCTACACTCGAAGATGCATACTTGTATTTGATCAGTAGAGCAAACTAATCGTTTGTTCTGCTGATGAAAGGATAGTATTTCATGACCGCGTTGATTATGCCAAAGAACAAAAAGCTTCTATAGTTCGCATTTGCCTTGTTCTTGTTCAACCGTTAGAAAAGGAATTAAGATGCCTACCTTACGTACCCTCTACCACCTCATGCGCGCCGATTTCCTCGAACGCACCCGTAGTTACTGTTTCATGGTGACGCTGCTGTTCACGGTTTTCTTTACCTACTTTTTTGTCCCTGCCCTGGATGCACCCCTGTATGGAACCCTTTACATGAAATACCGGGGTGTATACAGCTCGGCCTGGATCGGCGTCCTGGCAACACTGCTGATGAGTGAATATCTGCAGATCTTTGGATTTTATCTAGTCAAAGGTTCGATTAGGCGTGACCAACGCACCGGAGTCGGCGAGATCATCGCCTCAACACCCATCCGCAAGCGCTACTACACCCTGGGAAAATGGCTGAGCCATTGCGCTTTTTTTGCCGCTATGCTGGGAGTCATGATCGTCACCCTGGTAATTTTGCAGCTTTTGCGAGGTGAAGATCTGTCTCTCTATCTCTGGGCGTTGGCCTCGCCTCTCTTGATCCTCTTGCTCCCAGCCCTTGCCATTGTGTCGGCGTTGGCAGTTTTGTTCGAGAGTATTAACTGGCTGAGCGGCATCGCGGGCAATCTCGTCTACTTATTCCTGGTTTATCCAGCGATTGCATTGCCATTAGGGATGAACGGGGCGGCTTTGTTGTGGCCCAGTGTATATCGCTCCTGTTCCGCTGCCTTTCCGGATTGCAGCCAACGCTTTTTGACTGACATAAGCAATACACCGCTGGTCTCCATTCCAACCTTTGTTTATGCAGGAATGCAATGGACAGCAGATATTGTGGTGGGGCGCCTGCTCTTTATCTTCGCAGCGGTTGGCATTGCCCTCTTTGCATCCCTTTTCTTTCACCGTTTTGACCCGGCCAAGATCCGATCGAATTGGTTGGATAATATTCTTTTTCAGCTAAAACAAGCAGTGACTGGATTTGTGACGCGGCCAGCCTCCACGGTGGAGCCAAAGTCACCCGCCCTTGCAGTTCATATGGAACCGATGCGTTTGACGCCTTTATCAAACACGGTCTCTCGCTGGGGCTTGCTGCGCCGGTATGGCCAGTTACTGGCGGCTGAATGGAAGCTGACATTTAGAGATGTGCGCTGGTGGTGGTATCTCGGAGCGTTTGGGTTAATTGTCGGCTCGCTATTCGCCCCCCTGCAGATATCCCACTTGGGACTGCTCCCTGCAGCTTGGATCTGGCCTTTGAATGTGTGGTCTGGGATGGGTACTCGGGAAGTGCGCCAGCGCACGGAGTCGCTTGTTTTGAGCGGACCTTATCCTTTGCGCCGCCAGTTCGTTGCCCTATGGGGAGTAGGTGTTTTGGTTGCATTAATTATGGCAGCAGGTGTGATTCTACGGCTCGTGCTGGCAGGTGCATGGGGATCCCTGGCGGCCTTGAGTGTCGGCGCTGTGTTTGTCCCTACCTCAGCACTGGCAATGGGCTGCTGGAGCGGCACGAACAAACTATTTGAAGCAGTGTACCTGTTCTTTTGGTACCTGATCGCCATACAGAATATCCCATATTTAGACTTTATGGGGCGCTCTCCGGAAATGATAGAGATGGGTATACCCTGGATCTATGGAGGGGTGGCGGTCGTGTTATTCGGGATGGCGCTGCTCGGGCGCCGCCGTCAGATGATCCAATGATAGGATCAGAAGGAGATAAGTGTATGAAACGGAAAAAAGTTATATGGCGTAGAGTCGCGATCTTGGTGCTGGGTACCATAGGAGCCTGTTTGTTTCTCGTCATCCTCGGAAGCGCTCTAACGCCAAAAATCAAAAGTTATGTTTTGAGCCTGTTCTTGAAGGATGATCCAAATTATGCCGCGCAGGTGGCTCACACCATGATCGATTATGATCTACCTCCTGGCTACCAGGAACAGCGCGCTATGCAGGTAAAGACCTACTATACCTTAGCCATCATTGCTTCGAACGATCACCCCTCGGATTTGATCGCAATTCAGCCTGCGTCGGACTTTCTCAAAGATCCGGAGTGGGGCGAAAGTTCGGAAGAGCGGGCCGCACAGGAAATTGGTGACCTGCATTTTCAAACGCATACGGTCAGCGTTCAGGATGTCCTAATCCGGAACCAACCATCTAGTCTGAGGATCCTTGAGGGATTAGATGAAGATGGCCATGATATCCGACAGGCGTTGAGTGCATTTTCCGGAAAAAGCGGAAATGTGATGGTCATCATCGTCGGAGATATCGAAACCTGGGATCAGGCAATGGTAGATCGATTCCTCTCGTCCATACGCTGATCAAGCCTCTTTCTTTGGAGATCACTTAATGAAACCTATTCTGAAAATCCTCTTCGGTGTATTTAGTTTCGTTGGCGTGCTTGTGCTCATCTGGCTGGGGGCGCACTTGTTCACCGCTAACTCGCAGTGGGCGCGCGCCATTGCGTGGCTGGATTCCGATATAGACGACTACAAGCGCTTTCCGATGCGCGTCGTCGCTAACGCCGCGCCTACGTTCGATTTTCTACAACCTTCAGTAGAGATTCAACAACGTTACGCCCCGGCTTTTGACACCATCACCTACTCGCAAAATGGGCAGAGCGTTGCACGGGATTTTGCTAAGTTCTTGGAACAAACGGATACTGTCGCCTTTCTGGTCATCAAAGACGACACTTTGCTCTACGAAGGCTACTTCAATGGCTACGATCACAATTCTACGGTAACTTCTTTCTCTATCGCCAAATCCTTTGTTTCGGCACTCGTGGGCATTGCCATTTCTGATGGATATATCAGTGGCGTAGATGACCCGATTACAAAGTATGTTCCCGAACTGTTAGAGAAAGACCCGCGCTATCAGAACATCACCTTGCGCCATTTGTTGACTATGTCGTCCGGTATCCGTTACAGGGAACTCAGCATGCCCTGGAGTGACGATGCTGCAACTTATTACGCGCCTGATTTACGAGCGGTGGCAATTTCCAGCCCGATAGTGGGTGTGCCTGGACAAGAGTTTCACTATAACAATTTTCACCCTTTATTGTTGGGTATGGTCTTGGAGCGCGTCACAGGTCGGCCCGTAGCGCAATATCTCGAAGAAAAGATCTGGAAGCCACTCGGCATGGAAGCTCCTGGCTCGTGGAGCCTCGACAGCGAGCAAAGCAGATTCGAAAAAATGGAGAGCGGTATCAATGGCCGGGCGATTGACTTTGCCAAATTTGGACGGTTATTCCTGAACGAAGGCAATTGGAATGGCGTCCAGTTCATTCCCGCAGAATGGGTGGACGAATCAACCCGGCTCGATACCGCTACCGACCCTGCGCTGCAATACCAATATTTTTGGTGGGTGAATGTGGAAGCCACTGGCAAACATCACTACTATGCCGCTGGAAAACACGGGCAGTATATTTACCTCGTGCCGGAGCAAAACCTGATCTTCGTGCGTTTCGGCAGAACAGATCCATACCGTCATTGGGACGAACTATTCGAGGTACTGACTGAGCGCATTGCTACCTTAGATTAATGTCGCCCAACACGCGCTTGTATCTGACTGTTTCCCTCGCTACACTCGACTCACCGCAGGTAAAGCGCAGATCGTTTGAGAGCTATGATTACATTGCGATCCATCCACCCACACGAAATCGAGGCTGCCAAAGCCCTGTTGGATACTGTTTTCCGGGGTTTATGGGGTATCTCTTACGCCGAAATTCAAGCCAGGTACGACCCACTGGAAGACATTGAACATATCCAATCCTACTACTTTGAAAATGGTGGAACGTTCATGGTACTTGCAGACGGTGAACAGCTCATCGGTACGGGCGGCATCAATCGCCTGGATGCCGATACTGCTGAATTGAAGCGCATCTTCCTGCTGCAAGAATACCGCGGCCGCGGACTTGGCCGCAGACTCGTCGAAACCCTGCTGGAGTTCGCCCACGAATGGCTACCGGTGGGTGCGGTTGATGGTCGTCACCCCTGATCTCCAACCCGAGGCGGTTGGATTGTACAGCCGCTTGGGTTTTCGCCCACTCCCAACCAATCCGAATAACTCGAAAGAGCTGCACATGGTATTAGCATTTTCTTGACATGCGTTGCTAGAAAGCAGAAATCTGCTCATGTTGCGTCGGGAGAAATGAAACCTATGAAAAATCGCTCACCTCTATTATGGAAACGCCTCGTCTTAGGCCTAGCGCTTGCCATCGCCAGCGCCGTCCTGCTCACCCTGGCCTTTCCTCCATACAACCTCTGGCCGCTTATCTGGATCGGATTCATTCCGATGCTGGTAGCACAGTACCGCCTCATGCCGCAGAAACTCTCCAGCCTGGCATCGGCGGTCGCCATCGGCGGCTGGCTTGGCGGCTACCTCGTTCCCATCTTCGGTGGCACGGGTTCGTATATGGCTTGGTTGCCGCTGGTCATCGGCCTCATCATCCTTCTGGTGGACAAGAATAAGCGTGCCTTCCACGAGCGCAGCGATTACCATTGGTTCGTGCTGGAAGGCGCGGCCGGCTGGGTCGGCATAGAAATGCTGCGCAGCTTCATCCCCATCATGGGTACATGGGCTTTCACGGCCTACGCACTTTTCGACCAGCCCTGGCTGATCCAGCCAGTCAGCATTTTCAGCATCTTCGGCCTTGGACTGCTCATCATGCTGGTCAACTATGCTTTGGCGCTGGGGGCGCTGGCGATCTTCGACCGGGAACTGTGGCCAAATGCCCAACGCTGGCTGATCAGGGCTGGGATTGTCGTTATCGCCTGGATTTGCCTCAGCCTTGTCCTTTTCTCTCGTCAACCGTTACCCACCACCCAGACCGTGCGAGTAGCTGCCATCCAGGTCCCGGGTCGCGCCAACAACAACCGCAGTTACGAAAAGGACCCGCAGCACCGCGCCGAACATTTTAAGCAACTCCAGGAGCAGACGCGACAGGCGGCGGGCCAGGGAGCACAGATCATCATCTGGCCGGAGGGTGCGCTTGATTTCGACCCGCTGGCCGAGCGCACCGCTGAACTGCAATCGCTGGCGCAGGAGACGCAGGCTTATCTCGTCATCGGCTACATGGTGACGCTGCCGGATGGGACATGGCGCAACGAGTCAACTGTGCTCAATCCGAGTGGCAAGTTTTTAGGCGTCTTCGGCAAGGATCACCCGGTAGTCTTCAGCGGCGAACGCAATACCAGTTTGGGCGTCTATCCGGTCTATGGAACGACTGCGGGTGAACTTGGCACCATCATCTGCTACGATCTCGATTTCACCGATACCGCCCGCAAGATGACGCGCAGCGGCGCGCAGGTGATAGCCGTCTCCTCGCTGGACTGGCCATCTATCGCTAGTAAACACTATTCTCATGTTGTCTTTCGCGCTGTGGAAAACCACGTTGCCATGATAAAGAGCGATGGCGGTTATGACTCGGCCATCATTGACCCCTATGGCCGCATTATCGCAAAAGTGATCACACCGGAAGGCGCAAACGCCATACTGGTCGCGGATATCCCACTCGGCGCGGGAAACACGCTCGTTACCTACCTCGGCGACTGGGTCGGCTGGCTGTGCCTGGCAGGACTCGTTTTCTTCGCTATCTTTATGCCATTGACCATGCAAAGGGGGAAAAGATGATGCTGAAAATTGCTTCCGAGGTTCGACATCCTTCCCCGGAATTCGGACATTGTCCCAAGAGCAAGAAAAAATCAAGGCATTTATTTTGCCCCTCTCCCTGTGGGGATATACCCCAGAATGAATGATTGTTGGGCGGCACGATGCCATATTGAAAATGGAGCTAACCATGAGTACCTTCTACTTGGTGCGTCACGCACACGCAAATTGGAAACCGGACGAAAATCGTCCACTTTCGGCTCAAGGGAGCGAGGATGCCAATCGCGTAGCGGACACATTGTGCGAGTATCCCATTAGCGCAATTTACTCGAGCCCGGCGCGGCGCGCTTGCCAGACTATCACACCTCTTGCGGGAAGGCTGGGTCTTTCGATACACATGGAACCAGACCTGCAAGAACGCAGATTAGGCGATGGGGTGTTCAAAGACTTTTTCAAAGCCGTGGAAGTAGCCTGGCGGAACCCATCATTCGCCCATCCTGGCGGTGAATCGAATGTCATGGCCCAAAAACGGGGAATCGCTGTAGTACAACGGTTACTGGATAAACATCCGGCGCAACACATTGTACTCTCCACGCATGGGAACATGATGGCGTTAATTTTGCAGTCCTTTAATCTATCGGTTGATTTTATATTTTGGAAGTCGCTGACAATGCCCGATGTTTATAAACTCACTATCAACCAATTTGGCAAGGGATTGATGCAAAGATTGTGGCAAGAGGTAGATGTATGATAACTGTCAAAATAAAATTAGCCTGCCAAGTTTTAAAGAGGATCACAATTCTTCTGAACCTCATGAACCTGCAAAATCATGACCATTGAAGGAATGGAAAGCACCGGGGATGATACGAAATCAGAATATGTGTTATCTCTAAACTGAAGACTGATGAAATAGTGAAGGTCCACGCACACCTAGGATGATGGGAAGATCATTCTATTGGGAGATTGGCTCACAACTTAAAGATCCCAAACTTTAATCCCTACTGTTTCAAAGAAAAAGGCACCACATCGAGGTGCCTTTATTTGATTTACAGCTAACTTCCCACCGTGGGTAGGGGACCCATCGTCTCCGCAGAGCAGATTTGATCCCTGTATGTGTAGATACACTTTGTAGGGATCACTTGGATATGACCCCAGTATAGCTCGAATTCCCCTTATTTCCGCTCGACAATCTGTCATATTGATAATTACCTCGGTGTCTCGCCTATCGCGACCCCGGCGGGACACCCTGGCTCGTTTTTCTGTATCATGTTCATTAGAGCAGAAACGAGACACCCAGGGAAAAGTCGATGCCCATCTCGTACGCCGAACGGAAAAAGCGCCGACAAGCCATGCTCCAGGGACTTGCACCGGAACTGCGCCAGCGCCTGGCCTTGCGGCATGTGGAAGCCGTAGAAAAGCTGCCCCAGGAGGCGCAGCAGACCCTGGCCGGAGCGCTTTCGGCCGGGCTGCGAGGCATCTCGGATGCCATCACGCTTCTCCAGGAGCAGCCGCAGGCCTCCGTAGAAGAAGTGCTGACTTACGGCAAGGATGGGCGTCAAAAGGAGTCGACTCTTCCTGCGCCTGAAGCCGGCCAGCTCTGGTCACTGGCGGATCCCGATTCCGGCGCGCTGGCCGAGCTGTCCGAACTGTTGCAAGACTGTTTCCCTGGCATGCCCGGCATGACCGCTGAAGCGCTGGCGGCCGACGAGCTGCTTTCTGATGTCTTAACGCTGGTGTGCGCCCGGCAAGCCTGTTTTCGTTCGACATCCATCCAGTCCGAGCTCGTCTTCGTTGTTCTGTGCGGGCTGGCGCTGCACTTCATCGACGAACTAAACCGGCTGATGGTCTCGCGCCCTCACTATCGGGGGGCGTTCGTGCAAAGTGGGCTGGCCCTGCGGCAAGCTCAGGTCAGGTTCTGGCCTTTCGACGAGCAACCTGTGGCCCCTATTCAGGGGGAACCGTGGCCGAGTCCAGAGCGAAGTTCTTGAGGAGGTTGTCATGCTTCAACGCCTGCGCGATTCCGGACTCAATCTGATGGTGCTGCTTGTGTCGCTGCTAGTCTTCCTGGCAGCCTTTGGCGGCCTGAGCTACTTTGCAGAAAGCTCGCGCCCGCCGCGGCTCTCGGTGCTGGCTGTAACCAGGGACCTGGCGATGGGGGAGGTGATTGCCCCGGGCGATCTGGTGGAGAAGAGTGTGTACCAGGATGAAAACGCCTCTCTGTACATCCCTGGCGAGGAGATAGGCCGCGTGGTGGGCGGGGTGGCTGCGCTGCCGGTAAGCGCCGGGCAACCGCTCTTCAGGAGCGCCGTGCTGGCACCTGCCGGAGAGGGGGTGCGGCTCTCGGCGGTGTTGGCGGATCATCCTGGTCACAGCCTGTTTCCGCTGCCGCTTTCGGCCCAGAATGTAATTGCCCCCGATGCCCGCTCCTTCCTGCCAGGGGATCTGGTGGGGATCACGGTGGTGATCGCTTCGCGGCCGCAGGCCCCGGCCACGCCCGTCCTGCCAGCCAGCCTGGCGTTTCCCGCCCCTACTCCCGATGTTTCCCCGACCCCGACGCCGGAGGCGCAGCCTGGGCAGGAAGCCCCTTCGACAAGCTCAGGGCAAGCTCTGGGGCGCAGCTTCCCTCCTCTGGCCAAAGACATCTTTCCCCAAGGTGTACGGGTGATTGCCGTGCAGGGGTTGCCGCAAGATGCGGGGCAGGAGCCCTCGGAGGGCGCTGACTTCACATCGGTCGCCGCGGCGCCGGCGGTCATCGACCTGGCCCGGGAGAGGATCCTGATTTTGCTGGTGCCGGACGATGAGCGGGAGGGGCTCGCCCTGGCGTTGGAACAAGGCGATCGCCTGATCATCTCCCTGCTCTCGAAGGGCGAGCCGGGCGCCTCACCTGGTTTCACCTACTGGGACTTTGAAGAACTCTTCCGCGCCGATCGGGAGCAGTCGCTCTCCGCTACCGCGGCGCCGTTGATAGCGGAACCCACCCGGACACCGGCCCCGACGCCGGTCCCCCCTGACCCGACTGCAACACCTCAAGGGGGATAGCCATGCAAATCTTGTTACTTGGTGCTGGCACGGTTACCTCCCGTCTCAACCTGACGCTCAGCGAGCACGACCATGTGGTGACAGCGCAACTGGCGACCTTCACCCCCCAGCACCTGGACCTGTTCGACTTCCAGGCCATGGTGGTGGTCTCTCCGGAGGCTTCGGTGACCCCGGAGGGGTTAGTGCGAGCTGCCGAGCGAGGAAAGCTGCTTTTTATAGTAGCCGGAGCGAGCGATGGGTTAGCGGCCTGGGCAAACGCTACCGCCCTGCCTGCCTTCGCCTATCCCCCCTCCGAAAAGGAAGTCGGCGACCTGTTGCTGGCGTTGCGGCGCGCCGAGGCAGGAGGACTGGCTGCCGACGAACAGTACCGCCGAACGGTGTTAGGTAGCGATCTGGCGGCGCGCATTGGTTCCAACCTGGCTGTGCGCAAGATCGTCGTCACTTCCCCCAAGGGCGGCACTGGCAAGACCACCATCGCGGTTAACCTCGCTGTGGCCCTGGCGCTGTGCGGGGTCACCACGTATCTGGTGGACGCGGATGCCAATGCAGGGACGCTGCAGTACCATCTGCGCCTTGAGAAGGTGAATTCCTCCTTGATCAACCTGCTGCGCAGCGAGCTCGAACGACCGCAGGGAGTGCTGTCGGAGGTGGCCTCCGGCGCCACATACCTGCAGGCCTTCACCCAGTTGCCAGATTTACCTACGCTCAGGGTGTTGCCCGGTCTGGTCACTGATGATCTGAGTGACCAGGCGTTGGACGACGAAGTGCGGGTCACGGAGGTGCTCAAGGGCCTGTACGAGGCCGGGGTAGCCACCGGTGGCGTGGTGATCGTAGATGTGGGCAACAACCCGGCTCACACGGTGCACCGGGCAGCTATGCGTATAGCCGAAGGTATCGCCATCGTCATCCGCCCGGAGATCCCCGATCTGGCTGAGACGCGGCGTTGGATCGCCCGTATGATCCGCGCTTTGTCTGGGGTGGCCGGGAATGGGGCGGCGGTCGAGTTTGTCGGCAGCCGGGTCAAGGTGTGCTACAACATGGTGCTCGGAGAGGATTTCAAGACCGCGCACCGCTTGCTCTCGCAGGCGCTGCGGGAAGATCGCATCGAGCTGGCCCTATCGCCCGGTGGGGTGATCCCTTTTGTGGATCACCGCCTGGCGTCCCAGGCGGTCAACTCGGATCGGCGCAGGGATATCCTGATCTGGCGCTACCGGCGCGAGCACCTGGAGGAGCTTTCGCCCTTCTCTGAGGCCCTGCTTTCCTTTGCAGCCCATTTCGTGCCTGCCGTCACCGAAGGGGCGCAGCGGGTGGGCCTCCTGAACTCGCGACCGCATGGCAAGCGGAAATTATTTGCCTTTCGAAAAAAGTGATCGCCGATGGACGAATTTCCGGACGTATTTGACATCACGGGCAGATCCCTGCGCCTGACCAGAGAGCTTCCATCGCAACACGAACTGGAAGAGTGGTGGCAAAAGCTGCTGAAAGAGGGAAGGGCGCGCATGACGGCGGAGGCCGGTCAGCGGGCCCTCACCCCTCGCGACATAGAGACCCTGGCTCGCCAGACCTTCGTGGAGATCCAGGAACGGGCGCTCCTGGACGGAGGGGTGCGCCTGGGGACGGAGTTCTTGCTGCGCCTGATTGGCGAGCTCTCTGGACTCGGGCCGCTCTTGGAGTTCATCGCCCATCCGGATGTGGAGGACATCGCCATCAACCTGGGCCATTTGTATGTATATACCACCGGTAAGGGCTGGCAGCCGGCTGGGGTCGCTCCGCGCGGGGTGGGGGATGCCCTGCGGGTGCTCGTCGACCAAGCCGGTCAGCGCGGTCCGACACCCGATCACCCCATCGCCGACGCCATGCTGCAGGTGGTGGTGCCCACCGGGGATAGCGGCGTGGAGCGTAAGGGGGTGCGGGTGAGTCATATCATGCCCCCGGCCTCCCCATACGGCGACCTGATCACCCTGCGCGTGTCGCGCTACTCAGATGGCCAGAAGGACCTGGGGAGATTCTTCGAAAGCCCCTTGCCGCCCGTGCCTCGACCGGGATTTTCGCCGCGCGAATATCCTCGCAGCAAAGGAGCGGCCAATTACTTGCTGTCGGTCATGGTCCATGGCGGTGTGCTGGTGATCGCCGGGGCGACCGGCACGGGCAAGACCTACCTGGCACGCTGTGTGCTGCAAGAGATGCTCTCGTGTTTCCCGCCGGGAGCTATCCGCCTGTTCTTGATCGAGGACAGTAACGAGATCGTGCTCCACGGGTGGGATGGCGATTCCGAGACCGACACCGGCAACGTGGTGTACACGGTGACCCGTCCGGAGGTGCGCGGCGGCCCGCCGCCCGTCAGCATGTTCGACCTGGCGAGAGCGGCGCTGCGCACCCGGCCAGACGGGATCGTCATCGGCGAGGCACGTGGAGCCGAAGCCTGGGAATTGGTTCGGGCGGCCGCTACTGGCCACGGGCACAGCGCCTTCACCCTGCACGCCACCGGCGCCGAGGACGTCTGGATGCGCTTCTTGCAAGTGGTCCAGGCCCATCCCGACGCGCGCGGCCTCTCTGAGTTCCAGATCGCCCAGGGCTTCGCCGAGGCGGTCACGGCGGTGGTTTATTTGGAGCGAGGGCCGCGCTATGGCCAGGTGGTGCGGGAGATCGTGGAGGTGCAGCCCATGGTGGAGCGGGCCGCCTCCCGGCCGTCCTTCCTCCCCCTGTTTCACTTTGATCCGGAGCGAGGCGAACTCCTGCCAACTGGCTACCGCCCTCTGCGCCCCGGCTTCCGCGCCGTTGACCTCAACCTGCCGGAGGAGTACTTCCAAGAGCCATGAACGGGCGAGAAGTAGGCAAGACCCAGGATTTCGTCCTGGGGCAGGGTTTCCAGGAGTTGGATGGCTATATAGCCTTAGTGGGGCAGGATGGGAGCCAGCGGCTGCTGGCCGAGCTTTCCGCCGACCCCGACCGACCTGAAGTACGCCCCCAGGACGCCTACCGGGAGCTCTTGGCCTCGCTGGCGCCGGGGTGGACGGTGCGGTTGCTCCAGGTGACCTGGCCTGACCCGCAGCCTCGCCAGGCGTTTCTCGCCCAGGTGGAAACTTGGGGAGGGAGTGGAGGAGAGGAGTTGGAGATGCTGCGCCAGGGTTTGCTGCTATACCTGGAGGGGTTCCCTTTGCCATATCGCCGGCGTACCCTGTTGGAGTTCGTCCTGCCTCCAGGGGGCGAGGCGCTGGGTTGGTGGGCGGGGGTGGCTGGGTTGTTGGAGCGCTACGGCCTGGTGCTCACTCCGCTGGGGCAGGAGGAGATCCTGGCGCTGGCCCGCCATCTGTTGAATCCTGAGCTGGAGTAAAAGGTGGCGGAGAGAGAGGACCGCAGCGCACCGGATGATGGATATTGCGCCGCCGTGGCGCCTCAGGCGGTAGAGGTGGGCGAGGACAGCCTGACCTTCCCTGGTGGGGTGCTCTTGCCCCTCACGCTGCGGGATGGGGGCGGGGCGTTAGGGATGGCAGAGCGCCCCTGGCGTAAGCTCTCTGCCGGGGTCTTCCAGGAGGCGGGTTCCCCGATGGTCTATTCTGTCGCGTTGCGTCGCGAGCCGCCTGACCTGTTGCGCGGCAGCCTGCGTGCCCGACGTACGCTCTTCGAAGGCCTGCTGCTGGCTTTGGCCGAGAAGACCGGACGGAGGCCGTCCATGGCTGAACATGCTATGGACCAAGCCCTGGACGCCGCCGAGTCAGCCATCGCCCTGGGCAGGCCAGCCTTCCGGGCGATGCTCCTGGAGGGCCTGTGTGCCTCGCGCAGTCGAGAGGCCGAGGCTGAGGTTGCCCGGCGTCAGCTCGAGACCGTTCTGCGGGCACGAGGCTTTATCCCCCAACGTCTGGTCTACATCGCCGAGCGAGCCCTACTCCATTTTCAGCCCAGTGGCGAGTTTTTCCCCGGGCTGGAGACGGCTACCCTCTTGCTGGAAGAGGCCGCGATGCTCCTTCCAGTGCCGGGGCGGACAGCCTACCCAGCCCCCGATGCCGTCTGGCTTGGAGTACACGCCCAAGATGGCCGTGATGTGTTCTTCTCGTTCTCCCGCGGGCTGGACCCCAGCGGGCCGCCGCCTCCCCATGCTCTCTCGCTCATCCTGGGCGAGATGGGCGCCGGCAAGACCAGCCTCTTGCGCCTGATCCTGTTGCAGCGCCTGCTCCAGGGGCGAAGCGTGGTTTCTCTCGACCCGGAAGGAGAGAACAACCGCCTGTGCCAGGCTATCGGTGGGCGGGTAATCCCGGCCGGGCCGCCGGATGACCCCGAAACCTGCCTGCTTCACCCTCTGACGGGCGAAGATCCAGCCGGGATACTGCTTTCGGCGCGCTTTCTGCTCTCCGCCTTGAGCGGAGAGGCAGCGCTTTCTCCTGGCGCTCAGGCCGCCCTGCACGAGGCGGTGCGCCGGCGTTGGGAGCGCCGCCCTGGACCTATGGCGCTGATCGACCTGCTGGAAGCGCTGGCAGCTTTGGGGACGGCGGAGGCAGCCGGGCCGGTTGCCCTGTTGCGACCCTATGCCCACGGCGGCTTGCTATCGGGCTTCTTCGATCGCCCCAAGGCTTTGCTCTCCCCGCATCTGCCTCCGGGGGCCTGGTGGAACTTCGACCTCTCCGGCTTGCGTGAGGAGAGCCGGGCCTTGGTGCACGCCGCGCTGTCCTGGTTCTTCTACCATGCGGTGACGGTGGGGAAACAACCGGTGGACGTCTTTATCGACGAGGGTTGGCGGCTGTTACGAGGTGGACCCTTTGCCGACTTGTTGGATGAACTGGGGCGGCGGGCGCGAAAGCGCGGCGTCGGGGTGATGCTCTCAACCCACCTACCCGGCGACTTGGCTCGCCAGGCCGCTTCGCTCGGCCTAGCCGCCACCGCCTTCGTTGGGCGCCTCCCCTTGGAAGAGGCCTACGCTTTCTTCCGCGCCTTGGGTGTGCCGGAAGCGGAGAGCCGGGGGCGGGCGGAGCAGGCGGGCCGGCTCCCGCCGCACGTTTTCCTGGCCGCCCCTGCCGGTGGGCGCGGGGCGCTCTTCCCCTTGCAGGTGATTCTGCCTGCCTCCTGGCTGGAGATGTGGAAGGCGCTGGGAGCGGCGAGGTGATGGCCAGGCGCAGCATGACCATCTGCCCGCGCTGCGGCTACGAGCACGAGGACGAGGACTGCCCGCTGTGCGCCGGGATGTGGGAGTGCTGGAAGCTGCAGTTCGCTCCACTGCCGCTGCTTGGCGCCCGGGAGCAGACGGCTGCCTGGCTATCCCAGCTTCCCTCGCCTCTGGCGCTAGAGCTCTCCGGAGAATCGGGCGGCCTGCAGGTGCGCCTTTACACCCCACCGGGAAAGGCGCGCGGCGCGGTGGAGGCCTGGGCCGCGGCCTTCCGCCAACAGTCCCGCTGGGAGAAAGTCGGGGGTGGCGAATCAGGGGTTAGGAAGTTAGGAGAGGAACATTCCGTTCGCGCAGACGGAGAACAGCCTCTCAAGGCTCCTGAATCGCAACTCCTAATTCGCAATTCGCAGTTTCTATCTCCTAACTCACATCTCCGCACCTATGCTCTCCATACAACGTCCCGACTGCCGCAGCTCGTGGTTGGGCAGGGGGACCCGTTTCTCGCTTTGGCTGGGCAGTTGGTGGCTCACCAGGCGGCGCTGCGGGTCTGGGTGTTCGGGCGGGAGCGCCGCCTGCAGGAACGGCTGCGAGCGCTCTCTGCCTACAACTACGGCTCGGAGAGCGGCGTGCAGGCCAATGAGGCTCCCAACCCTTGGGGGCTTAGGCTTTCCCTGCTACGAACCGGGATGGGCCTGGGAGGCTTGATCGCGGCTCTGGGGGGCGGGGCGTTGGCTGCGGGACTGTTTCCCCTCTCGGCGGGGGCTCTGGCAGTGGCGGCCGGCGGGGCGCTCTTTCTGGCTGCCTTCCTGGGACTGCTCGATTGGATGGACCTGCGCTCCCTTCCCAAAGATGCGCTGGAAGCCGCTTCCCAGGGAGCGCTGCTTTCGGTGAGCTTCGCCCTGCAGGCCGCCGAGCCGCTGGATCTAGAATTGCTCTCCGGGCGGAGCCGCTGGCGAGAGCTCTCGGCGGAATGGCCTGGTGTGCGGACCTGGGCCCTGCCGGTGGCTGCCGGCGACCTGGCGGCGTTACTCGCCCCGCCAGAGGCTGGAGAAGGCAGCGGCGTGATCGATGGGGAGGCTCGTCAGGAGGTGCCTGCCCCGCCACCCTCCCGGATGCTGGTGGAAGCTCCCTTCCGGATCGGGAAAGCGGTGGCCACCGGTGAACCGGTTGGGGTAGACCCGGACGGCCATGGCCTGGTGGTGGGCGGTAGCCGCAGCGGCAAGTCATCCTTCGCCTTTGCCTTGCTCCGCCAGTTGTTGGCACGCGACGATGATGCCCCGGGCCTTTTCCTGGTGGATCCGCATCTGTCGCTGGCTGATTCGTTCCTCTCGGCGGTAGATAATCTGCCCGAACCCCAGCGCAGCGCGGCGGTGGCCCGCTTGCGGGTGCTGGCTCCCGACCAACCAGAGCTGGTGCCGCTCAACCTGCTGGCTGTCCCCGACTTCGCATGGGCAGGCAACGCCATCGTCCAGGTGGGTCGGCGCCTGTGGGAGGACTACTGGGGGCCGCGCATGCAGGCTGCTTTGCTCGGGCTCTTCCGCCTGGCTCACACCTGGAACCGCCACCACCAGGAGAGGCGCATGGGGCTCTTGCACGTGGTCTTCGCCGCCTTCAACACTGACTGGCGCCGCAACGCTCTGGCTTATCTCTCTCCGGTGGAGCGCATGAATGCCCTGGCCTTGGACGCCCTGCTTGGCCAGTTTGCTCAAGGCTACGGGCGCTGGGATCAGGGTTGGGTGACCGAGGTGGTCAGCCCGGTGCTCTCCAAGGTCATGGCCCTGGAGCTCTCGCCCTGGCTGTTCGCCGCCATGCACCAGGAACGCTTCGTGGATCTGGAGCGCTGGGTAAGAGAGAAGGCCTGGGTGGTGCTGCGTCTGCCGGCAGGGGAGATGGGGCGCGAGGGGGCGCGGCTGGCGGCCGGTGTGGTGTACAACGTTTTCGAAGCAGCTTTCCGGCGGGCGACGTTGGCGGGCCCAATCCCGTATTACTTCATCATCGACGAGGCGCAGGAGGTAGGCTCCGGAATGCGTCTGGAGGCGCTGCTGGCCGAGGGCGCCAAGTTCGGTGCGCGAGCCTTCGTGCTGGCTCAGTCGCTATCCTTGTTACGCAGAGTAGAGGGCTTCGAGCCGGTAGTGCAGGCTTTGCTGGCCAACACTTCTACCCAGGCTTTCTTCTCCCCGGATCCGGAAGACGCCGACCTGGTGCGGGCGGTGCTCTCTTCCACAGTGCGTTATGGGGCCACCACCCCTGACCTGCCTACGCGCCAGGCATGGCTGCGGGCGCGACTCGGGGGACGCTGGCAAACGCCTGCGCTAATCGAAGTAGAGCCGTTGAATCCAGGCGACCCGGTCCGGGTGCAGGCCCTGATACGGGAAGTGATCTCCGCTCACCCGGAAGACTATGCCAGCCCGGATGGCTGGCAGGATCAGGCCGTGGCTGCGCTTGTAGACCTGGTGCCTGTTTCATACCGACAGCTGCTCTCAGAACTGTTTGTCCCGACTGGGGGCGGAGGAGCGGGCGAGAGAGGCGCGCCAGCCCCCGAGACGCCGGACCGCCGGCGGCTGGGGTTTTGAGACGGTTTTCAGGAGAATGGACATGATACGGGAGATTTTGGCTGTCTCATTGATCGTAGCCGGGCTGGGGCTGTTGGGCTGGGTTTTACCACGCCGGATCGGATTCTGCCGGGATTGCCCATGGTCGCAGGAGAGTTGGCGATAAGCAATGTGGCTCTTTATGCTACGACCAGGAGGGAGCGAACGGGGATGAGGCAAAGTCCCCGTTTTCTGATAGGGATGACAACATCTCTGTTGGCTGTTGAGTGCTTCTTTACAGGTGAAACGCCTGGCTTCCTTGTTGCTTCATCTCGCGATCGACTACCATAATGGTAAAGCCATGGAGCCTGTTCCTTTCTTTTCGATGAAGCCGAGTAGCTCAGGTTTATCTATCAAACAGAAACGCTGTGCGAAAATAACCTCAACAGGCAGTATCAATCTTTAAGTATAACTGTGAGATGCAATAACCTTTTTGTTAAACCCATGTGCATGTTTATGTCATTGTTCAGGGGGCACTTCGTTCAGGGTAGGCTCTAACTGATAAGCGAAAATGTCACCTTGGCAAAGATCGTGACCCGAGGATAATCGGGCCAACCCACAAAGAGAAGGCGGGAGTGGCTTTTCAAAGCCATCTCGTCTTTTCTTTTGACCTCCTTGGCAACCAACGGCCTACGTCAGGGATGATCTGTGAGCGGCTTCCGGGGTTGGCGGGGCGATTTGGGCAGCAGGCCCTTATTTGGCTTTGGTGAGGGTGGAGCAGTGGCAGCTCGTCGGGCTCATAACCCGAAGGTCCTAGGTTCGAATCCTAGCCCCGCTACTAGAAAAGGCACTCAAAGGTGCCTTTTTCGTTTTAAGGTATAGGTTTTAGGATTTGAACCTGTTACACAAAGATCATTGGTTCGAATCTAGGCCTCACTATCTGAAGTTGATCAAAGTGTGTAATAAGGCCCGCATTTAATCTTGGTTTGACGAACACGGTTTGCGCATTTACCTAAGTTCTCACCATAGCTGATTGACATATAAACTCCATTTACCCTTCTGTACAAGAGATGGTTTGATCACCAATCCAGTGTAGGTAGGAAGAGAAGTGAGTAGTTTGGCGGTTTTTGGCAGTTAAGAGACTTGTTTTAACAGTTCGATTCTGCAATAATGATATTGAGAAGAATTGTTCAGATGTGGATGAGCTCTCCAGAGAAACCGGGAGAAAGGGAAGTGGAAAAGAAAAGCCACACCTTCTTTCAAGCTCTGAAATTATGGCTCATATGGAATTTGATTGCTGACCTGAGCCTGGTGGTTTTTGTGGTGCCGAACTGGATTGCCATGTGGTTACCGGAATTGGGATACCAGTCAGATAATTTGATCTTCTCACCTCGATTCCTGGGACTCCTGCTGGGGGGAATTTTAATGGGACTGATCCAAGGGATCGCCTTCATGAACCCAATAAATCGCGCCTACTGGTGGACCCTGGCGACAGCCCTGGGTTCGTCTTTGGCAGGGGTTTTACTCTTGTTCTACCTTCACTATACTTCAAATGCGCTGGAAGGTGTGGAGGAGCTATTAGCCATGGGAGCAATTGTTGGGGTGGCGGTTGGTCTACCGCAATGGCTGGTATTAAGGGGTAAGGTACCAGAGGCAGGTTGGTGGCTAGTTTGGTCCGGAACGGGTTGGGCATGCGCTGGATGTGCTGCCTATGTCCTCTCGCATACCAGCATGGGGATGGTGGGCGCACTCGCAGGTCTGTCTTTTATGGGCATGATCACCGGGGTCGCCTACGCCTATTTGTTCACACAGCCCAGCCAAAAGCGCACCAGTTACACAGGATAGCAACGGTTAATAATATGACTTGAAATACTCTAAGACCAATCACAGATGTTTGTAAGATTATGGACAAAAATAACTTGTCAGGATGGAAGTGAAGGTGGCGGTGGAGATAAACGTGTAAGCTATGTTGTTATGTTGCGCGATAATATTATTAATGGAAATCTACGCGCCTTTTATTTCGTTAATAATTCAGACCTGGAATGAAGCACCTCATATCCAGAAGACGTTAAACGCCGTATTCGACCAAATTGTCAAACCTGATGAAATCATAGTTGTTGATTCCGGTTCTTCTGATGACACCATCGACATATTGTCAGGATACAATGTAAAACTCGTTCAGATGCCCCATGAGAAGTTCACATATGGTTTCGCACTCAATATAGGCGCACAACAAGCTCGGGGCGATTATCTAATCTCACTTAGTGCTCATGCCCTCCCCGTTAATCCGTATTGGTTGAAAAACCTGTTACAGCCATTAATAGCCGACTCAACAATAGCTGGGTCTTCAATTCATCAACTTCCCTTTAAAAACCAACTATTGGAACCTTATCTAGTGTTTTGGCAGACTATGTACAAGTGGGGCTTAAGGACTCCCATCGTAAAACGTTACCTTTTCAGCAACGCTTGCTCAGCGATAAGATCTGATTTATGGAGAGAAACCCCCTTTGATGAAAATATCCAGTCGTGTGAAGACCATCATTGGGCATTAAAAATGCAGAGCAAAGGCTATTCTATTGCATATGCGTACGAATCGTATGTCCATCACTCACACAGAATGTCTGCCGGGTTCAAGACACGTAGACTCTGGCGTGAACTCTGGGCATTGATCAGCATTTATAAAGCTCATTCTGGCGAAGTAAGTTGAGACAATCTCAAGATGGCAGCAATACAAACCACTGAGAAATCTGGATCAAGATATACAAAGCTACAGCGTCGTTTCCTGGCCGCGCGAATGATCATTGCCTACCTTGGACCAAAACATTTCGATATTCAACCATCTTGCCGGCGTACCTCTGAAGGTTACTACTATGATGTTTATGAACCCTTTCAACCGTTGGGCAAAACTATCTTGATGGTTTATGGCTTCACAATAGCTGGGGAGAAAGAAAGTCGTCTGGTGCGGTTTGCCCAATGTTTTGCGGCTGCTGGGTTCCGCGTAGGGGTACCAGTTTTGCCGGGGTTAAAATCGATAAATCTCCAGAAAGGCGATCTGGACATATTGACCAATGTGATGAATGCTATGGTTAAAGAGGCGGGAATCCCGATGAGCATCGTAGGATTTTGCGTTGGTGGAGGACTTGCTCTGGTTGCCGCTACTGATATGAGGTTTAGAGAACATATCGACCCAATCCTTTTAATAGGCCCACCCTATTCGTTCACAGAAGTATGGGCCGAACTATGGCATAGAGATATTCAATCACCTGATACAGATCGAGAGTGGGATGATTTCATATGGCAACAGCTCATACTGGCATATCGCAATCATGAAACGCTCAGTCTCAGCACCACTGAGCTCAATGATATTACCCACCTTTTACAGGTTTACTGCTTCGAATCCTCTCTGGCAATTAAGTTGGATGCTTATGAAAGGCTTTTGAAACCTCATGGTTTTTTAGATCCGCTCGATGTGCCAATAGATCTGGGTGAACTGGAACGTCTATCCCCATGCGATAAACTGCGGAATTTAACATCCCAGGTTTTGATCATTCACGATCCACAAGACTTGATGATCCCACACACACAATCTATGAAAATTTTTGCCGAGTTGGAACAGCGTAACCTGCCAGATCGACAACGTCTGCTAATATCACCGATGTTCTCTCATGTTAGTTTTAGAGCAGTGGTTGACCTGTCTGACTTGGCTACTCTATTGGATATGTTTGGTGAGCTATTTTCTACATGAGCGGACCTGTTATGCGAGTTCATTTTGGAAAAGTCAAACCAGTTGTCATCGGATTGATTATCCTGTTTGGATCATTGCCACTTGTTTGGTATAGCGTAACGTATGGAAGCGCATCTACTATCTCCGCTAAACAGGCTATTGAATTACTGACCGATCCTGAGGGAAATTCAATTTTAATTGATGTACGGCCATCCTACTTATTTGAGCAACAGCATATTACGGGAGCACAATCTTGGTCACCCGAACAAATTAAACTCATAAGCTCCCCTGACAAGTTGCCCCTTACCTGGACAGAGAAGAAAATATTCATAATTTGCTCTGTTGGTTTAACCAGTTCAAATCTGGTACGGTACTTAAATAAAACCGGAGTAGTAGACAGCTACAATATTCGCGGTGGCATGCAAGAATACATTGCTGCACTGAGCGGATTCACACCAACCAAAGATGTGGCTTACCTCACAGTTACAGGTGAACCTGCGTTAAAACTCATGTCGCCTTTTGAGCAATGGTCTGCAATTATCGCAGGTTTCGTCTTTAAACCAACCTACATGCTTCTCAGTTTGTTATTGGCAATTGCGCTTTGGAAGGCACGGCAACCTTATCTACTGGCTATAAAATATTCGATGTTGGTTTTTTTCATTGGTGAAGCCTGGTGCGCAGTAAATTATCTGTTCTTCAACCATACATCTTTGCTATCTGAATTCTTCCACAGCTATGGTATGGTCGTGGCCTTTGGTCTTGCGTTATATGCAATTTCGGATGGGATAGACACTCATGTAATTAAATTCTCTGCCTGGGGTCAGCGCTGTTCTGCTCTAGAAATTTGTGGTCGATGTATTAAGAATGAAAACGTGGATTGCGGAATCAGGAAGGTCCTCTTGCTCATAATTCCTGCTATTTCAATTCTAGCATTTATTCCTTCACTGGCATCCTTGGATACAGTTTCATACAACACGCTGATCCTTAATACAATTTATAACTATACACATTTATTCATCTTTCAAATCTTTGAATATCGTTATTGTCCTATCTTGGCACTTCTCTTATTATTATCTGCGTTTTTAATCCTAATGCGACAACCTCAACGGCCACTCTCAATTTATGTGCGTTTATTCATCGCTGGTGGGTTAGGTGCATTAGGATTTTCATTTTTCAGACTTTTATTTGGCAAAGTATATTTGGATAACTTGATCTGGGCGACGTTCTGGGAAGAGTTAACCGAGCTTCTTTTCTTGATTGCAACGTGGGGCGTGTTGTTATTATTCAGGCATAGATTGTTGATAGAAGTAACGGCGTATTGGCCTTGGACCTTAATGAACCGAGTAATAGATCTTCCCAAATCAACCTCCTTACCTGTCTATAGCTCGGTAATAACCAATAACCGAAGAGTGAATTTGATCGCATGCAAAATTTTTCAAGCTCCACTTCCCGATTATTTACCGGAAGGGCTAGTCCAGGAAGAGTATTACTTGGACTTTGGACTACACCGCAATCCCGAGCAATTGAGGCAGAGAATACAATCAATTATAGATAATCTTAAAGAACCAAGTCTGGTCATCTTGGGTTATGGATTATGCGGAAATGGTCTACACGGCATTCAAGCCCGGCAGCATATGCTCCTCATACCTAGAGTAAACGATTGTATTCCCATAATATTGGGTTCCTATCAAACCTATCTTGAACAAACGAAAGCTGAACCAGCAACATTCTATCTAAGCCAAGGCTGGTTAGAGGCTGGCAGTCATCCACTGAATGAATACGAGGAGTACTTACGGCGGTATACTCCTGCTGATGCAGATATGATCATTAACGCACAGTACCAGCATTGCAAACGTCTGGCATTTGTATACAACAATCAATCCGTCTTAGATGCCTATCAGGAAAAGGCCAGGGGTGTAGCTCAATTTTGTCAACGCTGGGGAACAAGTTATCAAGAAATCCTCGGCTCAGATACTTATATTCGTCGACTCGTCAATACTATTCAAGAACCAACTATTGAAAGTGATGATTTTCTCATCATATTACCAGGAGAGACGATAAATAGTCGGCAATTCCTTCGTGTGGAATGATTCGTATATTAGATAGTGCAAGTCATCACAGTCTTGCTACTGAAAGCTGGAGGTAATCAAGACTTCGTTCTGTCGCGCACCAACTGAAACTACTTGATCGAACTAAGTACAGACGGAGGGCAAGTGTAGGTTTAGGACAATAAGAAGTGAAAGAGAACCTGATGCTTCGTCCTCTAACCGGCTCAAGCCCCGCTTCGACAAGCTTGTTGACTAATGAACTTCCCCAGTACCTGAGAAATAATCGGCTGCTCCCCCGTTCGCCGGGTGATTAATACCTAGAACCCCGCATAATACGCCATCACAGTAATCGAAATCGGGGCTTCAGGCAGATGCTGTTTTTCTGCCACCGTTTCAACCACCAATACTATCTTAGTCCCGGTCGTTAAGCAGGGCAATTCAAGCCCCATTTTGAATTATAATTACCTCGATAAATCAACGCATTTTTACCAATTTAAGGCATTCGGTTTCTGTGGATCACAGATCGTCGGGTTCGCTGGATTTGATGGGTTTAACGGTCTGAGCCCCCATTTTCAGGATTGGAACTCATAACCCGAAGGTCCTCAGTTCGAATCTGAGCCCCGCTACTGGAAAAGGCACCTGAAAGGGTGCTTTTTGCGTTTTAAGTATAGGTTTTAGGATTCGAACCTGTTACCCATAGGTCTTTGGTTGGAATCCAAGTTCCGCAACCTGAAGTGGGACGTAGATGGTATTGATAATTTCGGTATTTGATTGTTTGATGATCTGGGATTGCGGGCATCGCTCCATCTATGATAGCAATTAGCCCTCCTTGAATTTACTCCCCGACACTAGGTGTTGTGGGACAACGGGAAGGCGATTTTGACTTCCGTCGCTATCTGTCCCGAATCTTCCCCAGTGTCTACAATATACCTTTCTGCTCCGCGCTCTCTGACCAGTAGGCCTGTTCAGTATCATGACGCAGCCTATCCATCAGCCTGAAGAGGATCTCGTAGTCCGGATTCACCTTGACCCATACGATGCGCTTTGTACCCTCATCGCAACCAACTTCCTGGATTAGAAAAATAAGCCACTTGGCTTAGTCTAGAAACCCACCGGACGCTCGATGTACAAAAGAGGGCTTTCGCTTACACTTGGGGAAAGGTTTCTCTTGATCAGATGATCAGGCTTAGAATGGATCTTGGTGATTGAATATGGCGGGCATGGGATTAAATATCTTGATTGGTGATGCTAGCCCCAGGGTGCGCTTTGGTCTGCGTATCCTGCTGGAGCAGCAGCCTAGCTGGAGAGTCGCCGGAGAGGCGGAGGATGCGCAGGCGCTGCTCGAATCCGTGCGCTGTGGCTGTCCCGACCTGGTTTTGCTAGACTGGGAACTGCCCAGCATGCCTGCCCAGGAGCTGCTCACCGAGATCCGCCGCTCTTGCCCCTATATGCGGGTGATCTACATGAGTGGTCGAGACGAGTTGCGCCAGATGGCGCTGCAGGCTGGCGCGGATGTCTTCGCTTACAAGGCTGACCCTCCCGAAAAACTGCTTGGGTTAATCCGAGGATTGATGGCTGAGAGCGTTGTTCGTGGGCCGTTAATACACTCCCAGCCGCCCTGCAGCGATGATTGAGATCCTGAAGATCGCCCGTCAGTGGATGATAACTACGTATCTTACAAATGAAACTTCAATTAATACACATCCCCTTGTTGCATCTTCGATATCCATATGCTAAGATAATAATGCGGCGAGCGATTATTGACTATTAAATGGTTCACCCCCTGCTGGTTGATCTTCCTGGCGGTCATTGGCATCTTGCCCGCCATAAGCTCCCCTGTTTCTGCAGCGCAATCCCCAAACCCGGTTTCAATTACCCAAATACAAAAATATGACCAGCTGCCGGGCCTCTCCGCGCAACCAAATTTGCGTTTCGACCGGCTATCGACCACCGAGGGACTGTCCTACAGCTTCACCACATCCATTCTCCAGGATCAGCAAGGCTTCATGTGGTTTGGGACACGCTACGGTCTCAATCGGTTTGATGGCTTTGATTTTAGAGTGTTCGTCCTGGGATCCAGCGGGGATGTTCTGTTCGCCAATTACGTGCGAGCCCTACATGAGGATCGTAGCGGCAACCTGTGGATCGGTACCCTCGTCGACCTGGTACGCAAGGATATCAAGACCGGGGAGTTCGTCCATTACGTGACCGACGCCGCCAACCCCCAAAGCCTGGCGCCGGGGCAGATCTGGGCGATCGCAGAGGATGCCGCGCGGAACCTATGGGTTGGCACAACCGAGGGCTTGAGCCGCTACGATCCTGCGACGGACGCCTTCACCCGATTCCTGCCGGACACATCAGTGCTCAGTTTCCTGCTCGACCGGCAAGGAGGCGTCTGGCTTGGTACAGCAGCAAATGGGCTGTGGCACTACGCGGCCAACTCGCCAGACCAGGGGGAACCGCAGAAGTACCGGTATGATCCTGCCAACTCCACCAGCCTGAGTGAGGATCGAGTCACTAGCCTATTTGAGGATCACGAGGGTGCTCTGTGGGTGGGCACCTGGACGGGCGGGCTTAACCGGCTGGATCGCGCCAGTGGCAAGATCACCCGCTTTCAACACGACCCGGAGGACCCGGGCAGCCTGAGCAACAACTACGTAAGAGACATCCTTGAAGACAGCAACGGCCGCTTGTGGGTCGGTACGGATTACGGTCTAAACCTGTTCGACCGGGCGACGGGCCGTTTCTTCCAGTATCACTATGATCCGAACGACCCGCGCAGCCTGAGCAGCGACACGATCTGGGACATCTACGAGGATCGTTCCGGTGTCCTCTGGTTCGGCACGGTCAACGGGATCAGTAAACTGAATGAAACCGCCAGCAACTTCACCCATTACCAGCAAAGCCCCAGCCAGCCCAGCCAGGGGTGGGGCGCGCAGTCAGTGACGGTGTTCGACCCGCACGATCCGCCGGGACTGAGTTCCAATGCGGTGTCCTCCGTTTATCAGGATCGCCAGGGTATCCTGTGGATGGGCACCAACACAACATACCGGGGCGAGCTCAACCGCCTGGACCGCGCGACGGGCGTCGTCACGGTGTACCAGCACAACCCCGATGACTCCACCAGCCTAAGCCGTGGGCCGGTGTACGTCACCTACGAAGATCGGTCTGGAACGCTTTGGGCGGGCACGCTGAACGGCCTGGATCGCTTCGACGCCCAGACGCAGTCGTTTCAAGTCGTAGAAGCGTTTCGCGGGCTGCGGGTGACGGCTATTGTTGAGGATCAGCGGGGAGCCCTGTGGGTCGGCTACTGGGGAGGAATTTCCCGCCGTGAGCCGGGCGTCTCTACCTTCGCCAGTGTGCCGTTGGATCGGGAACTGGTGCTCGGCGTGGATCGGGTCTATGCCATCTACCCCGATCGCGCCGGAGCGGTGTGGGTCAGTTTTGGCAATCTCGGCCTCTACCGGCTGGATCCGGCCGCGGCGGGCGGAACCGAATTGACCGTCCACCACTTTCCGCAAGACCGCGCCGATCCCCGCAGCCCTGGGGCCGGCACGGTGATGAGCTTCTACGAAGACGCACAGGGCATCCTGTGGATGGGCAGTGTGGAGGGCGGGCTGGTGCGTTACGACAGGGACACACAAACCTTCACCCGCTATGTGCCGGATGCAGGCCCCGATAGGTACGTGAGTTGTGTTCAGGGCGACGCCCAGGGCTTCTTGTGGATGGGCACCGAGCTCGGCCTGGCGCGCTTCGACCCGCGCACGGAGAGTTTCTCCTACTTCGATGCCCGCGATGGCCTGGTGATCGGCGAAGAGTCCGAAGGATCGGCGTGCTTCCAGAACCAGCAGGGTGAGATGTTCTTCGGCAGCAGCCAGGGCGTCAACACCTTCTTCCCGGACCAGATCCGGGACAACCCCAATCCGCCGGTAGTGGCGATCACTGCACTCAATCTGAAGAACCAGCCGCTACGCACCGATCTGCTGCCTGATGAGCAGATCAAACTCTCCTACCGGGAAAACTATCTATCCTTCGATTTCGCTGCCCTGGACTACACTGCTCCGGCTAAAAACCAGTACGCCTATAAGATGGAAGGGCTCGACGCTGACTGGATCGAAGCCGGCACACGCCGCCATGCCGACTACCCGGACCTCAAGCCGGGAACCTACACCTTCCGTGTCAAAGCCTCCAACAACAGTGGGGTTTGGAATGAGCAGGGCGCAGCGGTGCAGATCACCATCACACCACCCTTTTGGCAGACCTGGTGGTTTTTCGGGTTGGTGGGCGTGGCGCTGGCAGGCACTGTTGCTGCGGGGGTCCGGCTGCGCTTGAAGAGTGTGGAAGCGCGCAGTCGCGAGCTGGAAACCCAGGTAGCTAACCGCACCAGGGAATTGGTAGCCCTCAATGAAATTGCCGCAATCCTGAACCTGCCCCAGGATTTGCAGGGGGTTCTGAGGGATGCGCTGGGTAAGACACTGGAGGTCACGAGGATCGAAGCCGGGGGCATCTATCTCCTGGATGAAAAGACGCAATTATTAACTATCGCCACTCACCAGGGTTTCAGCTCGCAATTCATCCGCGAGGTCGATGAGCTGCAAGTGGGAGAGGGCTTCTCAGGTCTCGTGATCCAATCTGGCGAGTCCCTAGTTGTGAAAGATGTTTCTGCCGATCCACGCCTTACCCGGATAGTGGTGCGAGAGGAGGGATTCCATTCGCTGGCGGTTGTTCCCTTGAGATCGCGGGATCAGGTGCGGGGCACGCTTTTTGCTTTGACTCGCGGACATCGCGAATTCACCGAACAGGATATTCAGTTGTTGGAATCCATCGGTCACCAGGTTGGAGCTGCCATAGAAAAAGCGGGGCTATATGAAAACACCCAAAACCAGGTTGCCCAGCTCACCGCGCTGCAAGAGACAGCAAAGGCCGTGACCAGTACGCTGGAACTGAAAAGCCTGCTCAACCTGATCGTCCAGCAAGCTACAACCCTGATGCAGGCTGATGGAGGCTTCATTAACTTGGTTGACTGGGATAGTAGGGTGGACGAAGTTGTCGCCGTGGCTGGCATTGCCCCTCCTGTGGTCGGAGAGCGCATCTCTCTGGAGGGCAGCCTTTCCGGCTGGGTCACCCTGCATAACCAAGCCACAATTTCACATGATATTCAGAAGGATGATCGCGTTGTCCAAAGCCTTCGCTCTTGGGTGATAGAAGAGCACATCCTGAGCGCTGCAGCAGCTCCCATGATCGTCAGAGATCAGGTGAAGGGTACCCTGCTAGTCATTGGTCGGAAAGAAGGAAAAGAAAGATTTGTACAGGCTGATCTGGACCTGCTGGTAGCCTTTGCGAATCAGGCGGCTATTGCCATTGAGAATGCCCGGCTCTACGAACAATCGAAGGAACTGGCTGTCCTCGAAGAGCGCAGCCGCCTGGCCAGGGAATTGCATGACGCGGTTACCCAGACCCTGTTCTCCGCCAGCCTGGTGGCGGAAGCGCTACCCACTACCTGGGAAAAAGATCATCAAGAAGGGCGCGGGCTATTGCAAGAGCTGCGTGGCTTGAGCCGGGGGGCGCTGGCCGAGATGCGCACGCTGCTTCTCGAGCTGCGCCCGGCGGCCCTGCTGGAAACTTCTCTTGCGGACCTGTTGCGTCAACTGGGGGAAGCTGCCAGCGGCAGGACAGGTATTCCGGTCAGCGTACAGGTGGATGGGCAGGGTAAATTACCACCAGATGTGCATATCGCTTTCTACCGCATTACGCAGGAGGCGCTGAACAATGTGGTCAAGCATGCCCGCGCCCGTCAGGCGACCGTACGGCTTTGTTATAGCGGTGAGGATCAGGTCGTAACTTCCCAAAAGGCCAGGCAGCCTGAGGATGTCAGGGCGGGTCAGACCGTACTGCTTTCGATCCGCGATGATGGCCGCGGTTTTGATCCAGCCCAGATTTCACATGACCGGCTTGGGTTGGGGATCATGCAAGAGCGTGCCCAGGCAATTGGTGCAATCCTGACCATCCAGAGCCAACCTGGTCATGGCACCCAGGTAACCACCCTGTGGGAACAGGCTGGCAAAGAGGAGGCAAAATGAACACAGCTCAACCGATCCGGGTGATGATTGTGGATGATCACGCCATGGTGCGCAAAGGGCTGATAGCATTCCTGAAGAACGAGCCAACGCTCGAGCTGGTGGGCGAGGCGCGCGATGGGCGGGAGGCGATCGAATCTTGCGAACGGCTCCAGCCGGATGTGATCCTGATGGATCTGATCATGCCGGAATTGGGCGGCGTGGCGGCCACCCGCACGATCCACCAACGCTGGCCGAGCGTGCAGGTGATCGCCCTGACCAGCTTCCAGGAGAAGGAACTGGTGCAAGACGCGTTCCAGGCTGGTGCAATGGGTTACTTGTTGAAAAACGTCTCCGGCGATGAATTGGCAGAAGCTATCCGGCAGGCACATGGCGGACGGCCCACCCTTGCTCCAGAAGCCGTGCAGGCCTTGATCCAGCCCCCCTCAGAGGCTGAGAGTTTGGCAGCAGACCTGACCCGCCGGGAGCAGGAGGTACTGGCTTTGCTGGTCAAAGGGATGAGCAATCCGGAAATCGCCGCGCACCTGGTCATCAGCCGGTCCACGGTAAAGGTGCACATCAGCAGCATTCTCTCCAAGCTGGGAGTTGCCAGCCGCGGTGAAGCTATCTCTCTGGCGATCCAGAATAAGCTGGTGCGGTGAGTATTGTTGCCCGAATGCCCAATGCGTTTCAGAGCTTTCTTCGCTGAACCGGTTACGAGGAGAATATAGAGATGAAAGTACGAATGATCGCCATATCCTTGCTGGCTTGCCTGGGATTGATTGTTCCAGTGCAAGCTACACAGGCGAGGAGCATATCAGGTGGTCCCTCGCCTATCCAGGAGATTGATCTTTACCAGGGGCTGGTAGAGGATTTATCGACCTTCATAACAGCCCAAATGCAGACAGCCAAAGTGCCAGGCCTATCCATAGCCTTGATCCAGGATGGCGAGATTTCCTGGGTTGAAGGTTTTGGTGAAGCCAACTTAATCACCGGGAAACCGGTGACTGGGGATACCATATTTGATGTCGCCTCAATCAGCAAAGCCATCACAGCTTATGCCGCACTGGGTCTGGTCGAACGCGGGGTCCTTTCACTGGACGAACCCGTTCACCAATACCTCTCCCAACCCTGGCTGCCGCCCTCAGCGTATGCTGAGCAAATTACACTGCGCCAGTTGCTTTCCCACACCTCCGGATTGACCAATAATGTCAACCCTGTCGGTAAATCCATCGTCTATCCCCCAGGTGAGCGCTTTGAGTACTCGGGGGTGGGTTTTATCTAC
>Ga0105095_10000067_pt1 | contig 36965 bp, 35 predicted proteins | sample PPLLak2March2015_2_FD_79180 | JGI IMG/M metagenome (GOLD analysis project Ga0105095, IMG submission 79180) | Freshwater sediment microbial communities from Prairie Pothole Lake near Jamestown, North Dakota, USA - PPLs Lake P8 Core (3) Depth... | ecosystem: Environmental > Aquatic > Freshwater >...
ACGGCCATCTCGGGCATGCCCGTCTTGCCAATAGAATGATCTATTGGCTGCGACGGTCGAGCCCGACCTGGCTCGCCCAGAACGACCCAGAAATCCGCGTCCTGATGAAATATCCGGGCTAGCCAGAACTGAACCGCAGAGGCGGTTAGCGCTATCCGGGGTTTTGGTTAACGCTGGGTTGATCCGGCGGCAGCCCTTGTCTACGATGACAGGTAGGACAGGTGCGCGTCCCCGTCCGTCAGCGCGACGCTCACCCAGGCATTACACTGCATTCCGCCATCCACAAGGAGAACCTCATGCCCGTCAAGGTATCGATGACCGTGAACGGCAAGCCCGTCACGGCAGAAGTGGAACCACGCACTCTCCTGGTGAACTTTCTGCGCGAGCAGCTGCGGCTGACCGGCACCCACGTCGGCTGCGACACCGCCCAGTGCGGCGCCTGTACCATCCATATGGACGGGAAGGCGGTGAAGTGCTGCAACATGCTGGTTATGCAGGCGGAAGGTGCGCAAATCGTGACCATCGAAGGCATCTCCGGCACCGACGGAAAGCTCCATCCCATGCAGGAGGCGTTCCGCGATCACCACGGGCTTCAGTGCGGCTTCTGCACGCCCGGCATGGTGATGAGCGCCATCGATCTGGCCAGGACCCATCCCGACCTCAGCGAGGAGACGATCCGCGCAGAGCTGGACGGCAACCTGTGCCGCTGCACCGGCTATCACAACATCGTGAAGGCGGTCCAGGCGGGCGCACGGGCGATGGGAAGCTGAGCATGACTGCACATCCACACCTAACGCGAAGGCGCAAAGAACGCAAAGGGCGCAAAGGAAATGCGAGTCATCCGCGGCATCGGTGATGGACTTGTGAGCGGTGCAGTAGAACGGGAGCCACTGCTGGCTAGGACGCCAGCGCCTCACCCGACATGTCTCTCCTTTCCCTTGCCGTCCTTTGCGCCTTTGCGTTGAGATTTTGCTTCAGCCAGGATCAACAAGGAGCCAACCATGTACAGCTTCAACTACCACAAAGCCGCCAGCGTCGCGGACGCTGCAAGCCTGCTGGCGAAGAATCCCGAAGCCAAACTGCTCGCCGGCGGGCAGACGCTGATTGCGTCGATGAAGCTGCGGCTGGCCGGGCCGAGCGACCTGGTCGATCTGCGCGCCATCGCAGAACTGCGCGGCGTCAAGGCCAGCGCGGGCACGCTCAGCATCGGCGCAATGAGCTCGCACGCGGAGGTCGCTGCGTCCAAGGACGTGCAGAAAGCCATCCCGGCACTGGCCAGGCTCGCCGCCGGCATCGGCGACCGCATGGTGCGCAACATGGGCACCCTGGGAGGGTCGGTGGCCAACAGCGACCCGGCTGCGGACTATCCCGCCGCGGTGCTGGGGCTGGCGGCGACGATCAACACCGACAAGCGCAAGATCCCCGCCGATCAGTTCTTCACGGGGATGTTCGAGACCGCACTGCAGCCAGGCGAGATCATCACCTCGATCGACTTCCCGATCCCCAAGCGTGCTGCGTACATGAAGTTCAACAATCCGGCATCGCGCTATGCCATCGTCGGCGTGTTCGTGGCCGAGACGGGCAGCGGCGTGCGCGTTGCGGTGACCGGCGCTGCCGGATCCGTATTTCGCGTTCCCGACATGGAGCACGCGCTGAGTGCCAAATTCTCGCCGGATGCAATCGCTGGCATCCAGGTCGCGCCCGGCGCGCTGAACTCGGACATGCATGCGTCGGCCGAGTATCGCGCGCACTTGATCACGGTCATGGCCAAGCGCGCTGTTGCTCAGGCGCTCGCGAGGTGATCTGCTGAAGCGAAAACCTCAACGCAAAGGCGTTGAGATGTAGACAAGATGCAGGAAAAGCACGAACTACCTGAGTCCATCGACGACACCCTCGCCCTGCTCTCCCGCGGCGATTACGTCGCGGAGCGCAGCCTCGCGACGGCGGTGTTCCTCGCCCTGCGCATGGGGCGGCCGCTGTTCCTGGAAGGCGAAGCCGGAGTCGGCAAGACCGAGATCGCCAAGGTCCTGGCGGCGACGCTCGGGCGCCGCCTCATCCGGCTGCAGTGCTACGAAGGTTTGGACATCGCCTCGGCCGTGTACGAATGGAACTACCCGCGCCAGATGATCGAGATCCGGCTGGCCGAGGCGGCAGGCACGGCTTCCCGCGAGGCGCTGGCGCAAGACCTGTTCTCCGAGCGATTCCTGATCCGCCGCCCGCTGCTCCAGGCCCTGGAGGGCAAACCGGGTTCTGCGCCGGTGCTGCTCATCGACGAGCTGGACCGCACCGACGAGCCGTTCGAGGCCTACCTGCTCGAGGTGCTGTCCGACTTCCAGATCACCGTGCCCGAGATCGGCACCATCAAGGCGACTCAGCCCCCCATCGTCGTGCTGACTTCCAACCGCACCCGCGAGATCCACGATGCCGTCAAGCGGCGCTGCCTCTATCACTGGGTGGACTACCCATCCGCAGCACGCGAGCGCGAGATCCTTGCTCGGAAGGTCCCGGAGGCGCCCGAAAAGCTGTCACGGGAGGTGGTCGCGTTCGTGCAGAAGCTGCGAGGCATGGACCTGTTCAAAGCACCGGGTGTGGCGGAGACGATAGACTGGTCGCGCGCGCTGATCGAGCTGGACCGTATTGCCCTCGATCCGGAGATCATCGACAACACGCTGGGCGCGCTGCTCAAGTACCAGGACGATATCGCGCGCGTACGGGGCAGCGAAGCGGCAAGAATCCTCTCCGAGCTGCGCGCAGAGCTGGGTGCGGTATGAGGAGCCGTACATGATCCTGGAAGAACCCATTAGCCACGGAGGACGCAGAGGACGCGGAGGAAAAGCGATCGGATTCTGCGTGCATGGCCTCCACCAGAATGCGGAGAGGCTGGCTGGGCCACACACCGATTTCCTCTCGGTCCTCTGCGTCCTCCGCGTCCTCTGCGGTTCATCTTTGGTTGCTGCAACGACGCGATACTGCGCGAGGGCTGCCCTGCTCGCAGCAACGTTCTGCGTTGCCGCACCGGCGTGGGCGGATTCGGCCGCCCAGCCCGTGTTCGACGCGCACGTTCACTACAACCTCGACATCGGGCGTCCTGTCAGCGTCGAGCGCGTGTTCGAGCTTTGGCGCCAGGCCGGTATTCGCGGCGTCCTGCTCACCAGCCGTCCGAACGACGGCACACGCGAGCTGCTCGAGAAGGCGCCGGCAGAATTCAAGACCGTCGCCTTCGCCCGGCCCTATGTCGTCATGGCCGACGTCAAGACCTGGTTCCGCGACCCGGCCATCTACGCCATGATCGAGCAGGAGCTGGCTCGTGGCATCTATGCAGGCATTGGCGAATTCCACATCTTCGGCCGGGACGCAGACAGGGAGGAGTTCGGCCGATTCGTGCAGCTCGCCGCACAGCACAAGCTGTGGCTGCATGCTCACTGCGACGACTACGTCATCGACCGCATCTTCGCGCTCGATCCCCAGGCGCGGGTGATCTGGGCGCATACCGGCATGGGCACCGTCGAGGCACGGGTGGGCGAACTGCTCTCGCGCTATCCGAACCTCTACGGGGAGCTGTCCTATCGCAGCGGCATCACCGTGGGCGGCGAACTGTCCTCCGAATGGCGCGGCCTGTTCGCCAAGTACCCCGACCGCTTCCTGCTGGGCTCCGACACGTGGGTGCCGCAGCGCTGGCCGGACGTCCCGGACATCATGGCCGGCTACCGCCGCTGGCTCGCGCAGCTCCCGGCGGAGGTTGCCGAACAGATTGCCTGGCGCAACGGCGCGCGGCTGTTCTTTGAATGAAACACTACACCTCAACGCGAAGGTGCAAAGGACGCAAAGGGCGCAAAGAACTGCGAAGGGAGTGTGAGACGGTAGCGCTCAGAGGCCAGGGATCGCGAAGTGGACGAGAATGCACTCTCTCATGAGGTTATTGGAGCCGCGATCGCGGTGCACCGTGAGCTTGGGGCGGGATTGCTCGAGTCCATCTACGAGGAGGCGCTGGTACTGGAGTTGCAGGAGCGAGGGCACGCCGTCGCCCGGCAGGCAGAGGTAAAGCTGTCGTACAAGGGCAGGCGCCTCCAAAACGTCCTGAGATTGGATCTTCTAGTCAGCGAGCTGATCATCGTCGAGGTCGAGTCGGTTGAGCGTATCCTTCCGGTTCACGAAGCCCAGCTGCTCAGCTACCTCCGTCTTTCAGGTAAACGGCTTCGACTGCTGATCAATTTCAACTCGGTCGTTCTCGGACGATCCATTCGACGCGTAGTCAATAACCTCTAGCCGGCTGTTTATTTCTTGTCCGCGTTTTCTTTGCGCCCTTTGCGTCCTTCGCGCCTTTGCGTTGAGGTGCAGGCTGTAGAGCAGTGAAGCTAGCCGAAAACATCATGCACTTCGCCCGCGTCCTGCGAGGCGCCGGCCTGCCGGTCGGGCCAGACCGGGTGATCGACGCGTTGCGCGCGCTGCAAATTGTCGGGGTGAGCAACCGGGACGACTTCTACTGGACGCTGGCCAGCGTATTCCTCGACCGGCGCGAGCACTTCCATGTGTTCGACCAGGCGTTCCACGTGTTCTGGCGCAACCCGCAGTTGCTCGAGCGAGTGATGGCGCTGTTGCTGCCGCAGGTGCACAGTCGCGGCCAGCCCATCGAGCAGCCCCCGCTCAGCAACCGCGTGGTGGATCCTCTCGCGCCGAAGGCGCGTATCGCGACCGAGCCCGCACGCGAGCCGCCGCAGATCCAGCTCGACGCCACGCTCAGCTTCTCGGAGCGGGAGCTGCTGCAGAAGACCGACTTCGAAACCATGACGGTCGAGGAGCTGGCGCAGGCCAAGAGGCTGATCGCCGGTCTGCTCCTGCCAATACCCAAAGTGCGCACCCGCCGCCTGCAGCCGGATCCGCGTGGCCATCGGATCGACCTGCGCAGCACGTTGCGCGCGAGCGTGCGCGGCAGCGCGGATCTCATCCCGCTGCAGCGCCGCTCGAGGCAGCGGCGCCATCCGCCGCTGGTGGTGCTGTGCGACATCTCCGGCTCGATGAGCCGCTACTCGCGCATGTTCCTGCACTTCCTGCATGCGATCACCAACGATCGCGACCGCGTGCACACCTTTTTGTTCGGCACGCGCCTGACGAACATCACCCGCCATCTGCGCCATCGCGACGTCGACGTCGCATTGTCGGCGATCAGCCAGGCGGTCGCGGATTGGTCGGGTGGGACCCGCATCGGGGCCAGCCTTACGAGCTTCAACTTGCGTTGGTCGCGTCGCGTCCTCGGTCAGAACGCAGTGGTGCTTCTGATCTCGGACGGCCTCGACCGCGATGGCGGCGCCGATCTGAGCGAGGCGATGGATCGCCTGCACCGGTCCTGCCGCAAGTTGATCTGGCTCAATCCGCTGCTGCGCTACGACGACTTCCGCCCGGTCGCCACCGGCGTGCGGCTGATGCTGCCGCATGTGGACGGGTTCCTGCCGGCGCATAATCTGGACAGCCTCATCGATCTCGCGCGCGCACTGGCGCCGGGACGAAGCGAGGCCGGTACAAAACAAGGAGACAAGAAGCATGGACATGACGGGAGAGCGGTACATCCCCCTGCCGCAGCAGCAGGTGTGGGAGGCACTCAACGACCCTGAGGTATTGAAGGCCTGCATTCCCGGGTGCGACAGCATCGAGAAGCTGTCCGACACCGAGTACAAAGTGGCCATGACCGCAGCGGTTGGCCCGGTCAAGGCCAAGTTCAGCGGCAAGCTGCAGCTGTCCGATCTGAACCCGCCCAGCTCCTACTCGCTCGCGTTCGAAGGCAGCGGCGGGGCAGCCGGCTTCGGCAAGGGCGGCGCGCAGGTGAGCCTCGCGCCGGAGGCGGGCGGCACGAAGCTGTCGTATACGGCCAAGGCCACAGTAGGCGGCAAGCTGGCGCAGGTCGGCTCGCGGCTGGTCGATGCGGCGGCTAGAAAAATGGCAGACGACTTCTTCTCGCGGTTCGACGCGACGGTTGCGCCGCCGGCGCCCGGCGCCCCGGAAGCGTTCGTGGCGAAGCGAGCGGTCCCGCACTGGGTGTGGGTACTGCTGGCGATCGTTGCCGCTGCGCTGATCGCGTTCTGGGCGCTGCGCGCGCGCTGACGTCGCGCCCACTTGCGCGCACGTCCCACCGAGAACCGCTCGCCACGCAGACACGAAAGCCCGAAGGGAATCCTCAGAAAGCCCGAACGCTACCGAGGACAGTCGCTCATCTCATCCGCGAGTTCTCCCCGCAAGCGCTGCATGTGGCGACCGAGGGGCCGCTCGGCATGGCCGCTCGCCGTTATGCGTTTATGCGTTGCGCAACGGCCTTCCCTATACGAGCGCCTATCCCACGCTTCCCGGAATACGTGCGAGCGCGCTTCGCCGTACCGCTGTCTTGGACGTACCGTTTGCTGCGCTGGTTCCACGGACCATCCCGGGCGGTGATGGCGCCCACCGGTGGTGGTCCAGGACCTGCGCAACTGGGGCTTGGCCAACGTCGTGCTATGGGGGCGTGGGGTAGATCTAGACATTCTCAGGTTCACGCGGTCGCAACGCTTGAGCACCAGACCTCCTATCTTCCTGTATGTCGGGCGCGTGGCAGTGGAAAAGAACGTCGAAGCGTTCCTGGAACTCGACTTGCCAGGATCCAAGTGGGTCGTGGGCGACGCACCGGCCCTCGCGGCGATCCGCGCCAAGTATCCGCAGGTCAACTATCTCGGGGTGCTCGAGCAGACGGAGCTGGCCGAGGTCTATGCATCGGCGGACGTATTCGTGTTCCCCAGCCGCATAGACACGTTCGGGCTGGTGCTTCTCGAAGCCATGGCTTGCGGCCTTCCGGTCGCGGCCTATCCGGTCACTGGACCGCTCGACGTCATCGGCGATTCCGACGCCGGGGTGATGGATCACGATCTGCGAGACGCATGTCTCAAGGCGCTCGAGAGCGATCGGCTCGCAGCACGCCGGCACGCGGAGCGCCACAGCTGGCGTGCGGCCACAGAACAGTTCCTGTGCAATCTCCACCCCCTGGCTGCGGCGCATCTCACGCAACAGTGACACCCTCTTCCCGGCTGATCCGGCACGTCCCGCCCAAGCATTGCCTTGCGACGGGATCTGACTTTGTGGGCCGCAATCCGACCAGGGCCGTCGCGATCGACAGAGCCTGCGCCAAGTCGGTGATAAACTGGCGCGTCAGCGGTTCACCGAGGTGGTCTCGCAGCGCGCGGCGGCCGAAGCACGACGGGGCATGCGTTACATGGCCCAGCTCGGAGGCCGGCTTCCGCCGGGAGGCCAAGAGCCGCTTCAGCCTCCTGGGACTATCCACCATGCAGACCCAGGCGGCCAACATCCTCCTGTTCCTGCAACTCTTGGACGTCCGGGACGGCAGCATCGTCTGGAAAGGCAACAACGAGGCTCGATCGCGCTCACGGCACTCTAGGCGAGTGCAGCGTTTCGTTTAACACCGTGGTGCGCGAGTCGGCATCGGAGCTGGTTGGAAGGTGCCCTCAGCACTGTCGATCAAACGAGGGCGGCTGCAGGTGGTCTAGTTGGATCAAGCCGGAAAGCGATACCCGCAGCGGCGGCTAACCGCCGCTTGAGTCCACCGCTCAGACGCCGGCAGCGATCAGCGCCAGCCGGAGATCTCGAGGATCACGCCGTGTCCGGTGACGTTGTGCTGCACGCTTACATAGAAGCGGGTGCCGGAGGCGTCGAACACACCACCGGTCCACTCCGCGTTGAGGTCGTTTAGCGTCGCCACGCGGATGCAGCCGTCTGACAGGCTATCGTCGTCTTCGCCGTCCTCGAGGCATGCCCATAGGTCGTTGTTGCGGCCCACCTCCGGACCGTCGCCGTCTTCGTGCAGAACCCAGAACCCGCGATGCGGGTGGTAAGCCATGTTATCCATCATCGCCAGTTCCGGCGTTCCGATCACGAACAGCTGTACCTCCGGTGTGGCCGTGTTGGCTGTCGCTTCGGCGAGCGCACCATCGGTCGCACAGATCGCCTCGCCCCAATTGCGATCGTTGGACTCGTTACCGGTATTGTTGGCGCAGAACCGAACTTTACCCTCCGCCAGGCCCTTACCGTCTATGTTGATGTCTTCCGGACGGTAGTACCCGGTAAGCTTCAGCGCCGCTGCGGCGGCCCGGAGGTCGGCGTTGTTGGAGTTGGCGATCTCCACCCATGAGCCAAGCCCGGTATTGGAGCCCTGACCGTAGTCGGTGTTGCCGCTGCGGTTGCCCAGGCGCGACCCATAGACTTGCCCGCTCGCCAGCGGAGAGTCGGCGAGATTGCCGATCGGTGCGCCCCCGGTCCACGGTGAGGACGGGATGAACTTGTAGTAAGCGCCGCCAGGAGTGCCCTGAGAGGGCCGGTTTTCGTCGCCGTAGTACATGACGCCGTTGGGATAGAGGGCAATGCCTTCCCAGGACAAGCGTCCCACGGCGGGCCGGGTCGCCACGTTCGCGGCAAACGGTCCTGAGAACGTGCCGGCGACACGATCGAACTCGACGTCGGTGGTTTGGAGCGGGTTCAGGATCTCCAGCAACCAGCCGCTGCTGCCCGCTTCCTCGCCGGCGATAATCGTGCCCCAGGCGGTCTGTCTGACGGGATCGCAGGACACCATCCCCTTCTTGATGATGTCCTCGACCTTGCCGTCCATGAGGCGCACGCGCTGGACACTGACCTGGGCAGCCCCCTGCTCGTTGCACGTGATGAGGTGCGTCGGGGCGTCGTCGTTTGGCCAGAGCGCAATCATATCGGTGTTGGGACCGAGGTTCGCCTCTGCACTGATCACTCGCACGCGTAGCCCGTGGGCCACCGTTGCCAGCGCGCGCGGGCGCGCCTCCGCCGTCGTCGCATCGATACTTTCGGTGGACGATGCGTCGAGCGGGCCAACGACGCCGAACAGTGCCCGTGAGAATGCCTTCAATTTGTGATCACGGAACATCCCGAAATCGGCCCGTCCGTGTTCAAAGTCGCCTGCAACCGCCAGGCCGGATGCCGCGAAGGCCAGAGCGATGGCTGAAAACATCAAAAGCTTGCGCATAGTAGCTCCTGCGTTTGATCGTGAGGTGGTGCCGATTTGCCCGCCAGCGTCGTCGGGAGTCCTATACCTACGGGCTGTGCGAGTCTTGCATGCGGAGATGACACCACTATTGCGCGGCGGCTAAATGCCGCCGGTCAACGAATCGGATTTCCGACAGACAGCCCACGGCGCTTGATCTGCGTCAAGATGGCCTGCCTTGCGGGCCTGCAGACTTACCGCATGCCAGAGCAGAATCGATCGTTGGAGCATACCGCTCAACTGAATGTCCTCCGCAACTTCGCACGGCGAATGGCGATCTCCGAAAACATCGCCGTCACCCTATATGAAGGGGAACTGGACCGGCTTCGGGAACTCGCCCGGGTAAGCCAGTTCGTGGGCGTCCTCGCCGAGAAGCACACCAAGGACGCACTCAGAAAGCTGAAACCGGAACACCTCGGCGGAGACACCGGGCGTCTGACACAGAGACGGCGGTTGCGGCGCTCCCGGTGCGGGCGATCAGCGCGGGTTCCCGTCCGCTGCTCGTCAATTTCTATTTCAGGCCCATGCAGTCGGCGTAGTAGGTGACCGTCGCTGGCCAGTCGGAAAAGATTCCCAGGATCTTGACTTTGCGGGCCAGGACATGCAGCGCCTTGTACATGTCGCTGTCCTTCTTGATCGCCTGCCCGGCGGGATCGAAGTAATAATAGAACCCGGCGAACGCGGCACCGCGCCGCAGGTCCGAGCGTTCGAACGTCCAGGTGATGATGTCGAAGCCGAGGCCCTTGATGTCCATTGCGTACTGCGATGGAACGATCTTGCCCGATCCGTCTACGCTGAGCAGGGCAAGCATCGGCGGGGCTATTATTCTGACGCCTTGCGCCTTGAGCTGCTGCAGCTCGGCAAGCGAGAGCGGCGGAACCGGCGGCGAGGAGGTGGGATCGATATCGTCCAGGTACACCGCCTGTTTGCCGAAGCGCGGCGCCTGCTGGATCCAGTACAGCACGTCGTCCTTGTTGAACGACTGCACCCAGACGTCCCGTGGATCGACACCCGCCTCCTCGAGCGCATCGATCAGCCGCTGCGCGTAGTTCGCCTGGCTGCCGAATATCGCATTGATCCGGTCGACATCACCGGACTTCAGCTCGGGGGTGTGCTTGACGCCGAGCCGCGTGTTCAGCTCGATGCTTTCTTTCAACGTCATCAGCGTGCCGCGTCCCGTGTACAGGTCCGTACGCCAGCTTGCCGTGCCACCCAGGTATTCCTGCGCCGTAGTGCCGCTCGGATTGCTCGCGTCCATTTTGCCGCGCAACGTCTTGAACTCGGAGAGCGTCAGGTCGCTCGCGCAGCAGTTGGGGGTGGAGCCCGGTCCGCTCCACGGCACGCTGCACTTGCTGTTGAGCGGCGTGGCCACGATATCGGTCGTGGTGTGCAGATCGCACTCCGCGTGGCGGCACACCAACTCGCCGTCCTTGGTGAACGTGACGTCGCACTCGACGATGCCCGCGCCCATCCGTGCGGCCGCTTCGTACGATTCCTTGGTGTGCTCGGGAAACTGCAGCGCTGCGCCGCGATGGCCGATGGAGAAGTCGGTGCGGTAGAACGGACCGTCCTTGCATTGCAGGAGCCGGTTCCTCAGCTTGCCGTCGTCCATGCCCTCCACCAGGTAGAAGGGGCGCGGCCCCAGCTGCACGCCGGCATCATGCTTTCTTCGGCCCTGATCGTCGTCGTAGCCCTGCCCATCGGAGTAGTCGTGATACTCGCCGTCCAGAAAGCGCTTGTCGCGATCGGCGTGCGCAGCAGCCGAGAGTAGCAGCGTGACGGCGACTGCCGAATGGAGGACACTGTGGCGCATGAGATGGCTCCTTCGAGGTGCGTGGTGGTTCGGCTGTGCTCATGCATGGAGATCGTCGCATCATACGCAGCACGAGTGGCAGATCTATTACTGCGTGTTGAACGATGTATCAACGCCGAAGGGGGACTGCCTGTCGCCGGCTCTTCACGTAAGTGTCACAAAGCAAGTGGACAATTGCGTGTGTGCTCGCCTCACCTATCACAATCGCGGGTCAGTCCATAGAGGGCATCACACGACGAAGAAAGAATCACCGGATCCGCGGTGCGCTCGTAGTCAGCGTGCGAGGCCCCTTGAAATCGTGATCTGCATCGCGCTGGTTGGGGGCGCGCAAGCTGCCTTCGCGCGCTTTGCGCCCGAGGCCAGCTGACCCGCTTGGGTCCACGGGCCCCGAAACGCTGTGGCCATCAGACCTCTACGCGAGCACCAACCCCCCACAGGCGGTTCCCATGCGGCCGTCAACGCGTTGCACCGGATCCGGACCATAGGCCTGTGCAACGTCGCAGTCATCGGCTGCAAATATTCTCGTCAGGTGCGCAGACTACGCTTCACGCTCCGTAACCCCTGAAGGAGATGGAGATGTCCGATGCGTTCCACCGCAACCGTCGTGTGTTCCTCAAGCGAAGCGCAACCGTCGGCGGCCTGGCGCTGACCGGCCTGCCCGATATCCTGCGCGCGCAACAGGCGCCGCCCGTGATCGCATCCGACGGCGTGCGCCCGATGGCGTCCTGGGGACTGCAGATCGGCGACGTGCTGGCCGACCGCGCCATCGTCTGGAGCCGGCCGGACAAGCCGGCCCGTATGCTCGTCGAGTGGTCGCTGGACGAGGACTTTCGGAATGCGATTATGCTGCGCGGCCCCTATGCGCTGGACACGAGCGATCTCACCAGCCGTATCGATCTCGCCGGGCTCCCCGCTGACGAGCAGATCTTCGTGCGGGTGATCTACGAGGACCTCGACAGCGGCAAGGCGCGCAGCGAGCCAGTGTCGGGGCGCTTCCGCACCGCGCCGCGCGCCGGGTACCGGAGCGGCAGACGCCGCGACCTGCGCTTCCTGTGGAGCGGCGACACCGCCGGCCAGGGCTGGGGAATCGATCTCGCCTTCGGCGGCATGAAGATCTACGAAGCGATGCGCCGGACGGAGCCAGACTTCTTCATCCATTCCGGCGACACGATCTACGCGGATGGCCCGATGGTCGAGCGGCCCACGACGCCGGACGGCTCGGCCTGGGTCAACGCTTTCCTCGACGTCGTGCCGGAGAAGCTGAAGGTCGCAGAGACGCTGCAGGAGTTCCACCGCAACCATCTGTACAACCGCTACGACGCCAACGTCCAGCGCTTCAGCGCGGAAGTGCCGCAGATCTGGCAATGGGACGACCACGAAGTGGTGAACAACTGGTCGGACAGCAAGGACCTGTCTGAAGATGCGCGCTACAGCGAGAAGCGCGTGCAGACGCTGATCGCGCGCGCCACCAAGGCGTTCCTCGACTACGCGCCCATGCGCTGGCAGGACCAGGAGGAGTCGGAGCGGGTCTATCGCCACATCCCCTACGGGCGGGACCTCGACGTGTTCGTCATCGACATGCGCAGCTACCGCGGACCCAATACGGCCAACCTGCAGCCTGAGCCCGGAGCCGAAACCGAGTTTCTCGGGCGCACGCAGATCGACTGGCTGAAGCGCAGGCTCGACGAATCGCGCGCGACCTGGAAGGTCATCGCCGCCGACATGCCCATTGGGCTGCACGTGCCGGACGGCTCGACCCGATGGGAAGCCATCGCCAACGGCAACAACGGCCCCGCCCTGGGGCGCGAGCTCGAGATCGCGGACCTGCTGCGCTTCATGAAGCGCAAGCACATCTGCAACGTTGTATGGCTGACCGCCGACGTGCACTACTGCGCCGCCCACTACTACGATCCGGGCAAGGCCCAATTCACCGATTTCGATCCGTTCTGGGAGTTCGTCTCCGGCCCGTTGAATGCCGGCAGCTTCGGCCCGAATGCTCTGGACGCGACCTTCGGTCCCCAGGTCGTGTTCTCCAAAGCGCCGCCGGCCGGTGGGCCCGTGAACCTGCCCCCGAGCGCCGGCTTGCAGTTCTTCGGGCAAGTCGACATCGACGCGCGCAGCAAGGACATGGTCGTCGCACTCAAGGACATCGACGGCAACGAGGTCTTCAGTCAGCGGCTGCACGCCAGGCCGTGCAAGGGCTGGGGTCGCGACGACTAGCCGCCGGGCGACAAGGCGCCGCTCTCGTAGGGCCGAGCGCGGCGCTCGCGGCGATGGGCCTTGTAATCGGACAGGCGTATCCCCTTCGCGGCGGCAAGGCGAATTCAGTGCGCCCGAGGATTTGCTGATCCAGATCAACACGCCGCACGCCTCGCGGGCTGAAACTTGGCAGCAACCAAGTGATGACTGAGTCTCCAAGCGATCGCATCGATGCCCTGCGGGAGCACCTCCAGGGGCTTTTGCACGCGGTCGACCAGGAGGAGGCCAATCACCGCGCCAGCATCGATGCGGTGCTGCCGAAGCATCGGAGGAGCGCGGCGAACCTCGCGCACTACCTCGGCCTGCGCGGGCAGGATATCCATCGCTTCCAGCTCGAGTTGGCCGGCCTGGGCCTGTCTTCGCTCGGCCGCTGTGAAGGCCATGTGCGCGATACGCTGCTGCGACTGCTGGCCTGGCTGTCAGGCGAGTGCGCTGAGGCGGTTGCGGCGGTTGGAGACGAGCGGCTCGACTGGGCTCAAGCTGAAGCTATGCTGCACGCGAATACCCGGGCCCTGTTCGGACCGCGGCCACCCGATCGACACGTCTACATCATGGTCACCGCGCCCGACGCGGTGGATGTCACTCCGGCCTGGGCGGACGAGTTGCTCGGAGCCGGGGCGGATCTGCTGCGGATCAACGGTGCGCACGAGTCCCCGGCTGAATGGGCGGCGATCGCGTCGACGTTCAAAGCCCGGGCGGTCGCGCTGGGCAAGCCGGGCCGCGTCGTCGTCGATCTGCCCGGCCCAAAACTGCGTACGGAGATTACCCAGCTCGAGGACGGCGTTGTGCATTGGCAACGACGCAAAGACCGCCTGGGGCGCACCGTGGCTTTCACGAGGGTGCTTCTGGTCGCCGAATATCAGAGCGGCGCGCAGATGCCCATTCCATCAGATTGGCTACCAAGGCTCCAGGCCGGTGACGTGATCGATCTGACCGACTCGGGCGGACGGGAGCGAGCCCTCGTCGTAGACGAACCCACCGAGGGTGGCGTCCTGGCGCAGTGTGACCGTTCGCTGTACGTGACGAGCGGGTTGCCCCTGGTCTGGCGGCGCGGCGATACCATTCTGGGGCAGGGCCGGGTCGGCACACTACCCAAGCAGCCGAAAGAACTCGAATTGTCCACGGGAGACGCTTTTCTGCTCAACGCCACCGGACAGAGCGACGATCCGGCACTGCCGGCGCTGCGGTTCCCCGAAGTTGTGCTGCTACAGCAGGTGCGTCCGGGCGAACCAGTGGTTCTCGACGATGGCAGGATCGCAGCCGTGGCCGAGGCGGCGCGCAGCGACGGACTGCTCTGCCGCGTGCAGCGCACACTGAAGTCGCCTACCCGGCTGCGCTCAGGCAAGGGCATTGCGTTTCCGCACAGCGAGCTGGCGCTGAATCAGCTCGGGACGCAAGACGAGCTGGCGCTCGCTTTCGCGCTCGAGCATGCCGACGGCGTCGGCGTTTCCTTCGTCAACTCTCCGCGCGACGTAGCGCTTGTGGGCGAGCGCATTCGGTACGCGGGAAGATCCGGCTTCGGCATGATCCTCAAGTTGGAGACACGTGGTGCGATCCGCAACCTGGCGGACATCCTGTTCGAGGCACTCAAGCACGAACCGGTGGGACTGATGATCGCGCGGGGTGATCTGGCAGTCGAGCTGAGCTTCGAACGGCTCGCCGAGATGCAGGAAGAACTGCTGTGGTTTGGCGAAGCCTGCCACCTCCCGGTGATCTGGGCAACCCAGGTGCTCGACACGGTGGCGAATTCAGGCGTGCCGACTCGCGCGGAGGTTACCGATGCGGCGATGTCCATGCGTGCCGAATGCGTGATGCTGAACAAAGGCCCCTATATTGCCGAGGCGACGCGCATGCTTGCTAACATCATTGGCAAAATGGAAGCACACCAGTACAAGAAACGTTCCTTGTACCGCCAGCTATCCGTAGCACGCGCCCCGGGTAGCGCGCATGCGCGATGATGGCGCGCGACGCGGCGACTGCACGTTTGAGCATGCGACCTTATCCGGGGTTTGGCCAGAACAAGTAAGCATCCATCGCCACCGGGATTTGCCCGGGGTTGGTGGCGGGTTACCCACCCGGCTCCTCGTGTACACGAGTGCAGCATCACCCTAGTGCGCAGGGCCAAACCAACGATTGCTTCCTGCTGGGTGGACACGTCTCCGCCGAGGTGAGCAACGAGATCGGCGCGCCAGCGGTTGAGCGCCCTGCCGATCCGCGTGCGACCGTCCACCATCTGCAACCCGCGGCCATCTCAGTCTGGCGCGTCAGCGCACTGCGAGCCCGGTTCTTCTGCCGAACCGCGGCCGCGAGGAACCCGATCACCTCAGCGTGTGTTGCCCTCGGGAAGGCTTCTGCTCTTCTTCGTGTCTTCATGGTGGGTGGTTGGAATATTCACGCTGCTCAGTCAGCCTCGCCAGCCTCGCCCAGATCTTCCGGCGGCGGGGGCGGCGGCACAACCAGCACCTTGTCGACCCGGTTGCGGTCCATGTCCACCACCTCGAAGCGCAAGCCGCCCCATTCGAAGTGGTCGGCCACCTTGGGCACCTTGCCCAGCTGCAGCATCACGAAGCCGCCGATGGTGTGGACGTTGCCGGTGGCCTCCTCCGGCATCTCCGCCATCTCAAAGATCTGCCGGAACTTCTCCAGTGACAGCATGCCGTCCAGCAGCCAGGAGCCGTCCTCGCGCCGCACGGCATCCATCTCGGTCGGCTGCTCGGCTGATGGGATGTCGCCGACGATGGCTTCCATCACGTCGTTCATCGTCACCAGGCCCTGGATCTCGCCGTACTCGTCGACAATCAAAGCCAGGTGTTGTTGGGTCTTCTTGAACGTCTCCAGCAACTGGTTCGGGGACAGTGTGTCGGGCACATACAAAGGTGGCTGTACCGCTGCGGCGAGGTCCAGAGGCTGGCCGGCGAGCTGTCTGGCGAGCAGGTGCTTCGCGTAGACGATACCCAGAACGTTGTCGAGCCCGCCGCGGCACACCGGCAGGCGTGAGTACGGGCTCGCGATGATGCGTTCGCGGTTCTCCTCGGTGCTGCCCTCCAGGTCCAGAAACAGAATGTACATCCGCGGCGTCATGATGTCGGTGGCACGCTGCTCGTCGAGCCGCAGGATGTTTGCCACCAGCGTCTTCTCGCTGGCATCGAAGATGCCAGCCTCGGTGCCCTGCTCCATCAGGACTTTGATCTCTTCCTCGGTGACCGGCGGCTCGCTGCTCGGCTTCGCACCGAGCAGCTTGAGGATCAACTCGCTGGACCAGTTCAGCAGTTGGACGAGCGGCGAGGTCATCTCAGAAAGCAGCTGCATCGGGCGCGCCACAGCCGCTGCGATACCTTCCGGGTTCAGCAGCGCCAGGCGCTTGGGTACCAGCTCACCGACCACAACGGAGAGGTACGCGATGACCACGACGATCAGCGCCAGGGCGATGGTGTGGCTATGAGGCCCGATCCCGGGCAGCGCGGCCAGATGCACGGCGAGATCGCCCGCGAGGACGGCCTCACCCAAGGCGCCGCTGAGGATCCCGACGGTGGTGATGCCCACCTGCACCGTGGACAGGAAGGGACCCGGCTGGTTAGCGAGGCCCAGCGCAGTCCGTGCGCGGGTGCGGCCGGCCTCGGCCCACCGCTGGAGACGGGCCCGGCGCGCCGAGACGATTGCCAGCTCCGACATCGAGAAGACGCCGTTGAGCAGGATGAGCACAAGGATGAGCAGGAAATCCATAGGGAAGGGAATGTGAAGCGCGGGACCCGCACGCCGAGAAGATTAGCAGGATGTGACGGTTGCATTCGGCCCCAGGGGAACCGCGTGGGGGTCTGGCCTGTGACGCAGGGGTGGGAGGCTGCGGTAGCGTGGTTTCCCCACCAGCCTGCTAAAATTCGCCCTTTGCATCGGGAGGAAACCCATGAACAAGCTCGATCTCGCCAACCGTGTGTGTATCGTGACCGGCGGCGTTTCCGGCATCGGCCTGGCCGTCTCGCAGCGAGTCGCCGACTCCGGCGGCATGCTCAGCCTGTGGGACCGCGACACAGCGGCGCTGGAGAAAATGGCCAAGGAACTCGGTGCGAAGACCAAAGTGCACACAGCACAGGTCGATGTGTCCAGCTACGCCGACGTGCAGGCCGCGACGAAGGCAACTGCGGCGCACTTCGGCAAGATCGACTGTCTGGTGAATTCCGCGGGCATTGCCGGCGACAACAAGCTGGTGTGGGAGTACCCGGTGGAGGAGTGGCTGCGTGTGCACAACGTCAACCTGCACGGCACCTTTTACACCTGCCGGGAGGTCACGCCCCACCTGCAGAAGAACGGCTGGGGACGGATCGTGAACATCGCGTCCATCGCCGGCAAGGAGGGCAACCCCACTGCGTCGGCCTATAGCTCGTCCAAGGCGGCCGTCATCGGCCTGACCAAGTCGCTCGGCAAGGAGCTGGCCAAACAGAACATCACGGTCAACTGCGTGACCCCCGCGGCAGTCAAGACTCCGATCTTCGCCCAGGTGAGCCAGCAGCACGTCGACTACATGCTGCAGAAGATCCCGATGGGCCGCTTCGGCACCGTCGAGGAGATCGCCGCCATGGTGTGCTGGCTGTGCACCGAGGATGCGTCTTTCACCACCGGGGCGGTGTTCGATCTTTCGGGTGGTCGGGCGACCTACTAAAGTTGGGCGGATAACTTCGAATCACCGCCGCCCTCCCCCTCGATGGGGGAGGGCCGGGGAGAGGGTAAGCACTTTGTCGATGCTGACGGGCCATGCCAAGCGCCTGCGTGCCGACTCGACGGACGCCGGGCGTCTCGTCTGGAGCCGACTCCGGGCCCACCGACTGCTCGGCTGGAAGTTCAAACGTCAGCAGCCCATCGGGCGGTACATCGTCGACTTCGTCTGCTTCGACGCGAAGCTCGTGGTCGAGTTGGACGGTGGGCAACATGCCGATGCGCTAGACGAGGATGCAATCAGAGATGCCTGGCTGGGCAGCCAAGGCTTCACAGTTCTTCGGTTCTGGAACAATGACGTGCTGAGCAATCTGGATGGCGTGTTCATGACGATTACCGCTCAGCTGCCCCCCTCTCCCCAACCCTCTCCCACGAGGGGAGAGGGAGTCGTCAACTAGTCAAGCGTTGCAGGCATGAGTCATGAAAATGAAAGCCGCAGTCATCCGCCAGATGGGCCTGCCGCAGCCCTACGCGACCTCGAAGCCGCTGGTGATCGAAGAGGTCGACCTGGACAAGCCCGGCGAGCGTGAGCTGCTGGTGCAGGTGAAGGCAGCCGGCCTGTGCCACTCGGACCTGTCCACCATCAACGCCGACCGGCCGCGCCAGATGCCGATGGTTCTGGGCCACGAGGCGGCGGGCGTGGTGGTCGAGTGCGGACCGGGTGTTCACGATCTCAAGCCCGGCAACCACGTGGTCATGGTGTTCGCGCCCAGCTGCGGCGAGTGCATTTCCTGCCAGGAAGGCCACCCAGGGCGCTGCGAGCCGGGGCAGAGATCCAACGGCGCCGGCAAGCTCCTGGGCGATGCGATGCGCCTGTCCCAGAACGGCCAGCCGGTCTATCACCACGTCGGCGTGTCCGCCTTTGCGGAGTACTGCACGGTGAACCGCGGGTCGGTGGTGAAGATCGACGATGAGCTACCCTTCGACGAAGCAGCCCTGTTCGGTTGCGCCGTGCTCACAGGGGTAGGCGCGGCGCTCAATACCGCGCAGGTGTTCCCCGGGGCACGCGTGGCGGTAGTGGGCCTCGGCGGCGTAGGGCTCAACGCGCTGCTCGGCGCGCAGGTAGCCGGCGCGAGCCAGGTCATCGCGCTGGATGTCCACGACGACAAGCTGGCGCTGGCGAAGAAGCTCGGCGCCACCGACGTCGTCAACGCCAAGGACTCCGATGCCATCCAGAAGGTGAAGGACCTCACGCGCGGCGGCGTGGACTTCGGCTTCGAGATGGCCGGCTCGGTGCAGGCGATGGAGCTGGCTTACCGCATCACGCGGCGCGGCGGCACCACCGTCACCGCCGGCCTGCCGCACCCGGATGCGCGCTGGCAGCTGCAGCATGTCAACCTCACCGCCGAGGAACGCACGGTCAAGGGCAGCTATGTCGGCTCCTGCGTCCCGCCGCGCGACCTGCTGCGGTACGTCGAGCTGTATCGCAAAGGCATGCTGCCGGTGAGCCAGCTGATGAGCGATCACATCCGGCTCGAGCAGATCAACGAGGGCTTCGACCGGCTCGCCTCCGGGCATACTGTTCGCCAGATCGTCATGCTCTAAGAAAAACCTGAACCACGGAGGACACGGTGGACGCGGAGGGACAACCAAGGAGCAGGAAACAGTAGTATCCGACGATCGCCATCGAGGCGCTGCTGGGTTTGCCCGCGTTAGCTCTCCGGCCCGCATGGCTGAGGCTCGTCCAGGTTGCCTCGACACAACTCTTGGTTGCTGTGCGCTCCGGGAATGGTCGTGTTTTCATTGCCTCGGTTTTCCTCCGTGTCCACCGTGTCCTCCGTGGTTCAATCTTCAGCTCCGGACTCCGAATGGAACAACAGCGCTACGCCGCCGATGATCTCTTGCGCCTCGCCCGCGTGCTGCTCGAGCGCGGAGGCCTCGATACCGACAAGGCCTCGGCCGTCGCCCGCATCCTGGTCGAGGGCGACCTGCTCGGCCACGACACCCACGGCCTGCAGCTCCTGGCGCCCTACCTGCAGGAGTTGCATACGGGCGGCATGGAGAAGACCGGCGGGCCTCGAGTGCTGCACGACAAGCCGGCGGCGCTGACCTGGGACGGCCGGCGCTTGCCGGGCCCGTGGCTGGTGGTGCAGGCCATCGAGGCCGCGATTCCGCGCGCGAGGGAGCTCGGCACCTGCTCGGTAGCGATCCGCCGCAGCCATCACATCGCTTGCCTCGCTGCCTATCTCAAGCGCGTCACGGACGAGGGGCTGGTCATCCTGCTCACCACCTCCGATCCCAACAACACCGCGGTCGCGCCGCACGGCGGACGGCGCGGAACGCACACGCCCAATCCCATTGCGGCGGGCTGGCCTACGGGCGGCGATCCGGTGCTCATCGATGTCTCCTGCTCGATCACGACCAATGGCATGACCATGCGCATGCTGGAGGAGAACCGGAGGTTTCCCGGACAATGGCTCGTCGACGCGGAGGGAAATCCCACCGACGATCCGGCGGCGGTCCAGGGGGAGCCCAAGGGCGCGCTGCTTCCGCTCGGCGGGGCCGAGGTAGGCCACAAAGGCTATGCGCTGGGGCTTCTGGTCGAGGCACTCACGGGAGGGCTGGCCGGCCATGGTCGCGCCGACCCGCAGACCGGTTGGGCCGCAAACGTGTTCGTGGAGATCTTCGATCCCGCCGCCTTCGGCGGGTATCGCGACTTCGTCAGGCAGACCGCCTTCCTAGCCGCTGCCTGCCGGGACACGCCGCCACGGCCAGGGTTCGACCGCGTACGGCTACCCGGAGAGCGCGCGCTGGCACGCCGCGCCGAGCAGCTTGCAGATGGCGTCGCGCTTCGCCCCGGGGTCATGCCGGCACTCGCCCCCTGGGCTGAGAAGCTCGGCGTGCCGCTGCCGGCCGCGACCCAGGCCGCGATGTCGTGAGCCCCTCTCCCCCACGACGCCGCGCTGGTTCGCATCGGCGGGGCGTGCTGCTCATGATCGGCGCCACGCTGTGCTGGTCCACGGCGGGCATGCTGGTGCGGAACATGGACCTCGAGGACAGCTGGGAGATCACCTTCTGGCGCTCCCTGTTCATGACGCTTTTCATCCTGGGCGTGCTGGGCATCCAGTACCGCAGCCGCATGTTCGAGCGGATCCGCGCCGTCGGGCTGCCCGGCTTCATCGCTGGCGCGCTGTGGGCGCTCATGTACATCTGCTTCATCCTGTCGCTCGGCCTCACCACTGTCGCCAACGTACTGGTACTGGCCAGCATCACCCCTTTCTCGGCCGCCCTCTTGGGCAGAGTCTTCCTCCAGGAGCATGTCCCGGCGCGCACCTGGTTGACGATGATGGCCGCGTTCTGCGGGATCCTGCTGATGTTCATCGAGTCCATCAGCCGCGGCGGGCTGCTGGGCAATCTCATCGCGCTGGTGATTCCCTTCGCCTTCGCCGTCAACGTCGTCATTCTGCGCAGGATCGAGGCGCACATAGACATGATCCCGACCCTGGTCGTCTCGGGTGTCCTGTCCATGGCCGTCACGCTCCCCCTGGGGCTGCCGCTCGGTCCAACGGCGAAAGATCTCGGCCTGCTTGCTATCATGGGGGTCGTGCAGCTCGGCCTCGGCGTGGTCCTGATGATCCTCGCCGCGCCGGCGTTGGCCGCCGCGGAGATCGGCCTGCTGGCGGTGCTGGAGACCATCTTCGGCACCTTCTCGACCTGGCTGGTCGTGGGCGAGCGTCCGGGTGCCATGGCGCTCCTAGGCGGCGCGATCGTGATCGTCGCGCTGGTCATCAACGAGCTCTTCGGCCTGCGCGCACGCGCAGCGCCGGAAGCCGAAGAGGCGGTGCGAGAGGTGAGCGGAGCCGGGCATTAGCGCCGCGCGCAGCGGCGCGGTGAGCGAGGAGCAATGCGTACGGCGTAGTACGCCGCGCTATCGAGCCCTGAGACCGAGGTTTTTCACCGCGAAGGACGCAGAGGTGCGCGAAGGACCGCGAAGGAGGTCTTGCTTGTGACTCTGCACACTCTGGAGCGGCTCTGCTGTCCATCGCTTGCTTTTCCTTGGCGCTCCTTCGTGCACCTTTGCGTCCCTTACGGTGAAAGGTTTTCTGGGAGAGTTCGATGAGCGAGAAGTCCGACAACCTGGCAACGCGCTTGATGAACTGCTACGCCTCCGCCGTGCACGACGTGCTGCGCGCGATGGGCTACAGCCGCTGCGTGCTGCCTCCCGGCATCAAGCCGCTGGACCCATCGAAGAAGCTCACCGGGGAGGTCTACACCGTGAGCGGACACGTGGATTCGACCCGCGATCCGCACGACACGCTCGTGCAATGGACGGGCCTGCTGTCGAAGGCGCCGCCCGGCAAGGTGCTGGTGTGCCAGCCACACACTTACGAGATCGCTCTGATGGGCGAGCTGTCCGCCGAGACCCTGCACTTCAAGGGCGTCCGCGGCTACGTCGTCGATGGCGGCTGCCGCGACACCGATTTCATCCTGGAGCTGGGTTTCCCGGTGTTCTGCAGCTTCAACACACCGAAAGACATCGTCGCGCGCTGGGTTCCAGACCGGTTCGGAGAGCCGATCACCATCGGCGAAGTCACCATCAGCTCCGGCGATTACCTGATTGGCGACCGCGACGGCGTGGTGATCATTCCCGGCGCGGTCGCTTCAGAGGTGGTGACCAAGACCGAAGAGGTCATGCAGACCGAGAACAAGGTCCGCACCGCCATCCTGTCGGGGATGAACCCGCAGGAGGCGTATCTCAAGTTCGGGAAGTTCTAGGTCGCAGAAAGACCAGTCGTCGGGATTCGGAGCGTTGGACGACCAATCCCACACCATCGGATCCGCCTCGTGATTGGCTGAGAAGCACGGGCATCCTCTGGCCCGTCGCGGCGCCGACGTCGCGCAGGACATGAAAGAGTTCCGGCTGGGTGAGCGCCTCCAGACGGGGGCCGGGCGGCACAAAGCGCTCGGGCCGCGGCAGAATCGACCATAGGATGCCCAGCGCGCTTGCCACGCAGAACACCGCCACATGCGCATTGACGCGACCGGTGTTCGTCCACTGCGCATAGGGGAGGTATAGCAGCACAGCGGCCACGCACAGTGCGAGTAGATAGAACCCGAGGGTGAGCCCGACCGCCAGGAACGCCCGCGTCGTCAAAGACATCTGGGCGGGACGGTGCGGTGCCGCGACGCCCTCGGCTTGGCCGGGGAGGGTGGGATCGGACGTGGACATGGTTCGGCCTCTGTTCCAACTCCGGCAAGATGCCGGTTCGACGAAGGCGACTGTGACTTACCGTGCAGGATAACGGAACTCGATATCGCACCGAATCCCGGTGAATATTCACGGGTGCGACCGCGCGATGAAATGCGGGCTTGCGTGTCGGGAGAACCCGTCAGCAATCAGCTCGTTCTCGGGTTCCGCAAGATTCGCTGCGCTGATCGACAGCCAGCGAGCGCAGCACCCTCACCATCGCGCCGTGCAACCTCGTCACTAGCTTCGCGCGCATGTCCGCCGGCCACCGCTACTCCGACATCACCTCGCCGAACCGGACCCACTTCTGGCCGTCGAAGCGCTGCAGCTGGACCTGCTGCACCGGGTAGTGGTCGGGCTCGTGTTGATTCTATTCCCGGGCGGCAGGAGCGGGGGCGCAATCGCGCAGGCTCTCGGCCTGTAGCAGGACGTTCTCGCGCGTGAGGTCGTCGCCGCGTAGCCTCGGCTGGCGACGAGTCTTGGATCGAGGCCCTAGCCGGCCATCACCACGGTCCGGTACACGTGCTTGGTTTTGGGCCGACGGTTTCGCACCCAGCACAGCGGAGAGCTGCTCCCGGCAGCGCGCGTAGGTGCTGGCCGCTTCGGCACGCTGGGCGCATTCACCCAGCGCCACCATCCGTCTTGCGTCAAGGCAGGGCTCAATCCACCACCGCGACCGCCTCCACCTCCAGCAGCAGCCCCTCCGACACCAGCGACTGCACCCCGATCATCGTGCTGGCCGGCGGGCGGGCCGAGCTGAGGTAGCGGCTGCGCACCTCCGAGATGGTGGTGCGGTCCTGCGGCTTGAGGTTCACCACGTAGATGGTGAACTTGACGACGTTGTCGTAGGTCGCCCCGGCGGCCGCGAGCGCAGCCTTCAGGTTCTCGAACACCTGCCCGGCCTGAGCCTTGAGGTCGCCGGGATGCATGACTTCGCCCTTCTCGTTCCAGGACACCTGACCGCTGATGTGGATGGTCTTGCCGCCGCTGACCTTCGCGACGTGGGAGAAGGTCTTGAACTGCGCCAGCCCGGGCGGATTGATGAACTCGACTTGTGCAGCCATGGTTTCCTCCTGATCACGAACAATGCCGGCACGCACCGGCAGAACAATCTTACTCCCGGAGGCGGCAAGTCATTGCGCCAGCTGCCGGGTTGCCGCGGGGGCGCGAAGCTGCCAGACTTTCGGCATCGCACACCAGTCAGCGCAGAGGAGAAAGCATGAATCGGATCGACCTGGCAGGCCGCATCGGCATTGTCACGGGAGCGGCCCGCGGTATCGGCTATGCGATCGCCGAGCGCATGCTGCAGTCGGGCGCCTCGGTTTCGCTGTGGGACGTGGATGGCGACGCTCTGAGTAGCGCAGAGAGGGCTCTCTCCGGCCACGGCACAGTGACCTGCGAACTGGTGGACGTCACCAGCGAGGACCAGGTCGCTCGCGCTGCTACCAGCACCGCCCAGGTTTTCGGTCGCATCGACCTGCTGGCCAACAACGCCGGCATCGGCGGACCGATCTGCCAGACCTGGGAGTACGATGTCGAGACGGTGCGCAAGATCTTCGACATCAACTATATCGGCACCTTCCTGTGCTGCAAGCACGTCATCCCCGCGATGCGGAAAGAGAGCTACGGCCGCATCGTCAACATCGCCTCCGTCGCCGGAAAGAACGGCACGCCCAACTTCTCGGCCTACGGCGCGTCGAAGGCCGCGGTCATCGCGTTGACGAAGGCGCTGGGTCGGGAGCTGGCGGATACGGAGATCCTGGTCAATGCAGTCTGCCCGTCGGTCGCCGACACGGACATCGTCAAGACCTTCACTCCAGAAAAGGTAAAGTGGATGGTCGAGCAGGTACCCAAGGGGCGCTTCGTCCATACCAGTGAGATTGCGGCGATGGTGGCTTGGTTGTGCTCCGAGGAGTGCTCGTTCTCGACCGGGCAGCTGTTCGACATCAGCGGTGGGAGGTCGGTGTATTAGAGGCGAGAGGCGCAAGGCAAGCAGCGGATCCGCCGGGCGTAACCAGCGAGCGGGATTGGGAAGCCGGAGCTGCCGGGCAAGCCCTCCAAGACCTCCGCTCAGCGTGAGGTTGACGCCGGTCAACCCCGTTGCGGGATCGGCAAGGTATAAGGACCCAACGCAACCCACGGAGACCTTGCCATGCAATCGATCCTCAAGCGCACTCTGGGTGCCGTGATCGCCGGGACTGTGCTCGCAGGCGCCGCAGGTGCCCAGGCTCAGGACGACAGGTTCGCCAGTTGCCCGGACCCGGAGGCCGCGCGAAGGTTCGTCGCCCAGTGCATGCAGGCGAACCCCTACAACACGAAAGAGGTCTGCGAAGAGCGCGCTCTCGCGGAAGTCTGCGGCGCGAAGAAGTAGGCTGGCTAGATGGCCGAGAGGCCGCCGTCGGCAACGTACACGCCGCCGGTGCAGATGCTCGCCTCATCTCCGGCCAGGAATACGATGAGCTCCGCGACTTCCTCGGGTGTGCCGTAGCGCTTCAGCGGCAGGCCCGCGAGGATGGCGGCACGCGCCTTCTCGGGCGCACCGGGAGAACGCCCCTCCTCGATCGACTGGATCATGCGCGTGTCGGTCGGGCCGGGGAGCACGCAGTTCACGCGAATCGCGTGCGGCGCACACTCCATCGCCGCCGTGCGCATCAGGCCGATCTCGGCGTGCTTGCTGGCCACATACGCCGAGTTGCCGGTGCCCCTCGCTTTGATGCCGCCGATGGAAGAAACGATGACGATGCTGCCCCCGCGCGCACGCATGGCGGGAATGGCACACTGCAGGCCGAGGAACACACCGCGCACGTTGACCGCCATCACCTCGTCGAATGCCTCCAGCGGGTAGTCGACAAGGGGCGCAGACACGCCTTCGACGCCGGCGTTCGCCACGAACACATCGATACCGCCGAGGCGCTCGAGGGTTGCTTGCAGCATGCGCCGGTTGTCCTCCGGCTTCGACACGTCGGCCACGATATAGTGCGCCTTCGCACCGAGCTCGCCCACGGCATCCCGCAGCGCCTGCTCGCGCCGCCCTGCCACCAGCACTGCTGCACCCTGCTCCACGAAGCGCCTCGCCGCAGCCAGGCCGATTCCGCTCGCCCCGCCGGTGATGAGCGCGCGCTTGCCGTCCAGCCTGTTCACCACTCCCCTCCTCGGCCGGCCCGCAGCTCAGTCCACTACGGCGATGGCTTCGATCTCGATCAGCAGCTCGGGCACTGCCAGCGCCTGCACGCCTACCAGGGTGTGCGCCGGTGGCCGGCCTGGCGGGAACCGGCTCTTGACCATCTCGCCGATCATGAGGCGGTCGTCGGGTTGAAGGTCGACTACGAACGTGGTGATCTTGACGACGTGTTCGAAGCTGGCGCCGACGCCGTCGAGCGCGGTCCTCAGATTGTCGAACGTCTTGCTGGTCTGGGTGCGCAGGTCGCCCACCCCGACGATATTCGATTGCGCATCCCGCGCGGTCTGCCCGCTGACGTACACCGTGGTGCCGCCGCGGGACGTAACCACCTGAGTGAAGGTACTCGGACGGAACAGGCCGTCGGGGTTGAGAAAGCGCAGCTCGGGCGACTCGGCGAGGGCTGCGCCGGTGCACAGAGCGCCTGCCGCAAGGACAGGGAGAAAGCGGGTTGGCACGGTCACCTCCTGGAGGTCTGGGAGCGCCCCGAGGATACACCGGCTACGCTCAAACAGCCGGTGGGGGTCAAGCACCGGCATCGCGACAACGCCTGCGGTTGATCCCCACCCTGGCGCGGGCCGCCTCTTGCGACCGCCGCATGGGCCAAGCCTTCAATGGTCCCCGGCAATGCCGGGGCCTGCCTCACCGCACTGCAAACACCATGCGACAGACGTGGCCGGGTCCAGCAGCCCACGTGTCCTCGTTCCGGCTCTTCTTCGAGTCTTCGTGCCTTCGTGGTGAGAGGTGGTATCAGTCACGCATCGCGCAGCTCGCCGCTGCGCCATTGCTCATACTCGCGCAGGATGGTGCGCAGATCGTCGGCTGAGCGCATCAGATTGTCCTTGACCTGTTGGGTGCGGGGACGAAGGTCCCCGCTCCACTCGCCGCGCAGGGAGTCGGCCCAGGCGAGGTAGGCGCGGCCCAGCTTGCGTCCGAGACGGGAGGTGCTGAACTCTGCCATCTGGGCCTGCTCCGCCGCGCTTAACATGGAATGAGCGCGTGCGGCTTCCAGCCGCGGCCGCAGAGGCTCCAGGCGCTCGACCATCAGCGCCCGGAAAGGCGCCGGCGTCTTGCTCGCCACACCAGACAGCATGCCGGCAGCCATGCTGGCATCGAGGTACTCGGTGAAGCGTCTGCCGTTGGGCGTCGCCAGCATCTCGACCAGCTGGAGCGCTTCCTCCTGGTTCAGATTCCGTTCCAGCGAGCGCGTCAGATTGCGCTCCAGTAGCGGGGTCGGATCCATGCGTGAGAGCATCGGCTCCATGCTGCGTTCCACCAGCGCCGCCGCGCGGTCGTAGTAGCGGTTGCCCGCCCGCCACGTTTCGTCGAAACCCTGCTCGCGACCGACCTCCTCCAGCATGAGCGTGACGGCACCTTCGCGAGCGACGTCACCGATTACCTTCAGCATTTCACGGGTGAGCCCGGCACGCGGCAGGCTGGCCTCTGCCAACGCCTCGAAAGTGTGCGGGTCGCGCGGCTGCAGGCCGACGCATGCGGCCAACATCAGCGCGAGCGCAGGCATGAGCGACAGACGGGAAACGGCGGAGCGGAACGTTGCCATGAACGGCACTTACAGTGCAGCGGTTGCGAGGAAGTTCACGTTCCGGGATGCAAGATCCTGGCCCGTATGCACCGACAAAAAAGCCGCCCTTCGGCGGCTGTTCTGCGGCGCCCGGCGTGGCTCAGAACATGCAAACCCGCTGCAGCCACTTGGCCGCCGGTGTTCCCTTCTCCGGCTTGACGGGATCGGAGGCTCGCGGGGGGACCACCAGCGTCTTCTGCAGCTGACCGTTGGCGTCGAACAGGCCGACTGCCGCCAGCGTCATGGTCCCGTCAGCGCAGTCGGCCATGTAGCGCACGCGGCGCGGAGCGTAGTCGGCGGGCCTCGGCAGCGAGGTGTCCGTCCAGACGATGTTCACGTCGAAGCGGCCGACGGTCTCTCCATACCTGTGGATCGTCTGCATATCCAGAGTGGCCGTTTCCCCCTCCCCAGGCTGCGCGAGCGCCTCGGCTTCCTCAGGACCCTGTGCAGCCGCAGGGAGGTTGAAGAACAGGGCAATGACAGACGCGGTACAGGCAATGCGAAGGCTCATCTGAGCTCCGGAAAAAATCGTCCCCCTCGCGGCAGCCGCAGGCCCAGTTGCCCTCGGTGGCCAGCCAGTGCAACCCCGCACTGGCGCTCCCTGCGAATATCTTACCATCAGCCGCGGGATACCCGGCCCCCTCACGACTCCGTTCGGATGGAGCGCACGAACGACCCGATCTCGTCGTTCAGGAATGCCACGTCCTCCTCGCGCAGGCTGGACGCGGACTGATGGCCCTGCAGCGAGGGGATCTCTACCAGGGTGGCATCCACGATGGCGTCGGCAGCCTCGAGCGCGCACTCGACCGGGTTGAAGAGATCGAGCGGTGGAGCAAGGATCAATGCCTGGGCGCGAATCGAGGCGAGCGCCGCCTGGGTTTCGCGAAAGCCCGGTGTCGTGCCGACGTCGTGCGCCTGGTAGGCCCAGCTCTGGTACAGCCAGTCGGTCGCATCGAACCCGTTGGCGATGTTCTCCGCAGTGAGCTTCTCCATCCAGGGAAGCACATCCAGCGGCTCCGCGAACACCTCTGCCAGGGCGTGCGGCGTGCGGCCGGCAAGCACGCTCATGACCCCGGTCCAGGCGCGCCAGCCACGCTCCGGGTAGCCGGTGAACGCCTCGCCGTTCCACGCGGGGTCGGCCATCAGCGCCCGCCGCGCGGTCTCGACTACCGCCACCGCCCATGGGCCGGTGCGAGCCATGGGAGTCATGGCCACGATGGAGAGCATGAAGTCCGGGTGGCTGACGGCCCACTGCAGCGCCTGCATGCCCCCCATCGACGCGCCGATCACGCAGCGCAGCCGGTCGATGCGCAGCTCCTCGGTGAGGAGCCGGTGCTGCGAGTGCACCATGTCGCGCAGACAGAAGTGCGGAAAGCGCATGCCCGGCTGCTGCACGCTATTGCTCGGGGAGCTGCTCAGCCCGTTGCCGGTCGGATCTACGCACACGACGAACAGGTGGTCCGTATCGAGCGCCTTGCCCGGACCGATGAGGAAGTCCAGCCGGTGATGGTTGCCGGTCAGCGAGACCGTCACCAGCACGGCGTTGTCGCGTGCGGCATTGAGCTTCCCGTGGGTCACGTAGGACAGCTCGAAGTCGCGGATCGCCTCGCCCGATTCGAGCTGCAGGTCGCCGGCAGACCAACGCCGGTGCGGGGCGTCGATCATGCCGGGTTTCAGTGGCGGATGCCTTACGTTAGCCATGTTCTACCCCCTACCGCTCACCACGAAGGCACGAAGACACGAAGAAAACCAACATTGACATTAACCTGCTTGGTCACAACGGATCAGACGACTTAGCCAGTGGGTTTGGATGGACGTTCAGGTACTGCCCCGGGAAATACCGCCATCCGATCTCGCCTTGCGGTTTTCTTCGTGTCTTCGTGCCTTCGTGGTGAGAGGTTGTCGCCGTCAGCCCGGGAAGACCACGACCTCCCGAACCGTCTCGCCCCGCCGGATCGCATCGAACCCGCTGTTGATCTCTTCCAGCGGGATACGGCGGGTCACCAGCTCGTCGAGCTTGAGCTTTCCCTCCAGGTACTGCTGCGCCAGCCACGGGAAGTCGCGCCGGGGCCGCCCCCCGCCGTAGCTGGACCGGACAATCTCCTTCTCGCCCATGAGCGAGCCCCAGCGAAACGCGACGTCTTCGCTCACGTTCACCTTGCCCAGGAACACGACTTGGCCGCCCGGGCGTACGGCTTCCATCGCCAGACGGAACGCGCGCGGATGGCCCGCGGCCTCGAATACATAGTCGGGCCCTCGCCCCTGAGTCACGCCGCGCAGGCGGTCCAGAATGTCCGGTGCAGCGGCGTCCACGTGCAGATCGGCGCCGAAGATTTTGGCGCGATCGAGCTTCGCGTCGCTCACGTCGGCCGCGACGATCAGCCCGGCACCGGCAAGCTTCGCCCCTTGCACCACATTCAAGCCCACCGCTCCGCAACCGAGCACCAGCACGCTGGCGCCCGGCTCCACGCGCGCCTTGCGCGTGGCCGCCCCCACGCCGGTCATCACGCCGCAGCCGATCAGGCAGGCACGGTCGAATGGGATCTCCTTCGGCACGGCGATCGCCCCGGACTCGGGAACCACGCAGTACTGCGCGTGCGAGGAGACCACCGAGAAGTGATGCATCTGCCGCCCACGGCGCGACAGGCGCGAGCGTCCGTCGAGCAGCATACCCCTGGGCTGCCAGCGCGTGAAGGGCTCGCACAGGATCGGCAGATCGCGCTCGCAGTAGAAGCAGTGCCCGCAGTGCGGATTCCAGGAGCACACCACGTGTTCACCGGGCTTCACCTGCATCACGTCCGCACCGACCGCCTCCACCACGCCGGCGCCCTCGTGACCGAGCACGATGGGCAGCGGATAGGCGAGCGAGCCATCGATGACCTCGAGGTCCGTATGGCACAACCCGCTGGCATGCACGCGCACCAGCACGTCCGTGGGTGCCAGCTCGCCCAGCTCGATCTCTTCGATGTCGAGCGGCTTGCCGACTTCGTTCAGTACTGCTGCTTTGAATTTCATACGCTACCCGTGAGCCGCAAAGGCGCGAAGGCGCGAAGAGCGGCCGCAAAGGACTCGGGTGAAACCGCATCCGGCGTGGTGGCGTTGCACGCGGTCGGCACTGCTGCTTCGAACCTCATGCGCCATCCCTGCACACGAGCAGACCTCCTTTGCGCAACCTTTGGGTCTTTGCGCCTTTGCGGTTCATTCGCTTTAGGATCATTGGTTGAGCCCGGGCAGCCAGAGAGCGATCCCGGGATAGAACAACACGGCCACCAGCACGATCAGCTGCAGGATGATGAACGGCCACAGCGCCGCGAAGATCTCGTTCAGCGTTATCCCCGGCGGCGCTACGCCCTTGAGATAGAATGCCGCCGGCCCGAACGGCGGCGACAGGTAGGAAACCTGCATGTTCAAGCAAAACAGCACACCGAACCACACCGGGCTGTAGCCCAGTTCGCGCACGATCGGCACAAAGATCGGCATGGTCAGGAGACAGATCCCCACCCAGTCCATGATCGTGCCGAGCACGAGCAGGATCAGCATCATCAGCAGGATCACAACGACCGCGGGCACATCGAGCCCGGTGAACAGCTCGCGCACGAACGCCGGACCACCCGCGAGATTGTAGACCCCGATCATGGCAGTTGCGCCGAAAGACAGCCACAGGAGCATGCCGCAGGTGCGCATGGTCTGCAGCATCGACTCCTGGAGGTTGCGCCAGGTCAGCTCGCGGCGCACGGCCGACGCGATCATCGTCCCCACCACGCCCATTCCCGCCGCCTCGGTCACCGACGCCACGCCCGCGTAGATGGTGCCGAGCACCGCAGCGATCACGACCATCGGAAGGATCAGTCCCTTGAGCTGGGCCAGCTTGCGCGCGAGCGGCACGTTGCGCTCGGATTCCGGAGCCGGTGGGCCCAGCTTCGGGTCGAGCTGGCAACGTATGAAGATGTAGACCATGTAGATGCTCGCGAGCAACAACCCGGGGACGATGTTGGCCGTGAACAGATCCCCGATGGGCACGTTGACCGTCAGGCCGTAAATGATCAGCACGATCGACGGTGGAATCATCGTGCCCAGCGACCCGCCCGCGCAGATCGTGCCGATGGCAAGCTTGCGCTCGTAGCCCAGGCGCAGCATCTGCGGCAGTGCGATCATGCCGAGCAGCACGATCTCGCCGCCGATGATGCCGGTCATCGCCCCCATGACGGTTGCAGCAACCATCGTCTGGATGGCCAGACCGCCGGGCAGCTTGCCGGCCCAGGTCCGCATGGCGTCGAACAGATCTTTCGCCACGCCGGAGCGCTCCATGAGCGAGGCCATCATGATGAACATGGGCACCGAGACCAGCGCGTACTCGTTCATGAAGCTGTAGATGCGGCTGGCGATGAGCTGCAGGCCGTTGGGTCCATACAACCCCAGGCAGAACGTCACGCCGATCAGGCCGGTGACGAAGGCGAGCGGCAGCCCCAACGCCAGCAGGACCAGCATGGAGCCGAACATCAGCACTGTGATCCATTCGATGCCCATGCTCAGGTGGCCGTACGGCCCCGCAGACGCCGCACATCCCGAACCAGATGCACCGCAGACTGAACGGTCAGCACTGCGGCAGCAATCAGAAACAGTGTCTTCAGGTAGGCCGGGATCGGCCAATTCAGTGCCGTGCCGGAAGTCTCGCCCGAGAGCAGGGCAAGCCTGGCCTGCTGCCAGGCAGCATAGGTGAGCAGGACACAGAAGATCAGGGCGAGAACGGAGCTGACCGCACGAGACCAGCGCTGCGCGGCTGGCCCCATCCGGTCGTAGATCACACTGATGGTGATGTGCTGCTGGCGCTGGTGTACCACCGGCCCACCGACCACGAAGCATGTCGCGGCCAATGCGACCGCCAGCTCATGCACCCAGATCGTGGGCGCGTTGAAGAAGTAGCGCATCACCACTTCGTAGGCAGTGATGGCGACGACAATCAGGAACAGATGGCTGGTCCAGTTGCCGATCAGGTCGACCAGCCGGGCGATGCGGCCCTCCTGCATGCTCCCCCCAGGCAGCAAAAAGGGGCCGGCGAGGCCCCTTATCGCCACGTGCGAGCCGTGGCTCGATTATTCTTTCAACAGCCCGAGACGCTTCAGGAAGGCGATCTGCGAGTCGTAGACCTTCTGTGCCATGGGGCTGCGCGCAGCATACTCCCTCCATACGCTGCGCGCGATCTCGCGGAACTTCTGCCGCTCGGCGGCGGGCAGGTCGAGGGGCTCGAATCCGCGGTTGGGCGCGTCGACTGCGACCTGCACGTCGGCCAGGTAGTTGCGCTGGATCATCGCGAGCGAGAACTCGCGGGCGGCGGCGCCTACCGCGCCCTTCAGATCGGGCGGCAGCGCATCCCACTTCGCCTTGTTCACCGAGATCTCCCCCATGGGCATGGAGTGGAAGCCGGGATAGGACGGGTACTTCGCGAGCTTGTGATAGCCTAGATCCTCGTTCATCGACAGCGTACCCCAGTCGCTAGCGTCGACCACGCCGCGCTCCAGTGCAGTATAGACCTCGCTACCGGGCAGCTGGACCGGCGCAGCGCCCAGCCGGGTGAAGATGTCCCCGTTCATGCCTTGCGGCGCGCGGATCTTCAGGCCTTTGAAGTCCGCCAGCGTGCGCAACGGGCGCTTCGACACCAGGCATTCGACGCCATACCAGACCCCGCTGACGAACTGAACGCCATAGGTCGCATACAGCTCGCGCGCCAGTTCGTTGCCCCCGCCGTAGTCCATCCACATCTGCATCTGGTAGGGGTTGTCGAAGGCGCCCTGCGGATCGCCGATGAGGGCGAAGGCTGCGTCCTTCCCGGTGAAGTAGGCCGGGCCGCCGTTGTGGCCGTCGAGTACGCCCGATCCCACTGCGTCCAGGCTCTCGGTCGGTGCAACTACCGCGTTGACTGCGAGCGCTTCGATCGCCAGCCGTCCGCCGGACAGCTCTGTGACACGCTTGGCGAAGTCCTCGAAGAGCTGCTGGGGGAGCGTACCGCCCTGCCAGTACGACTGCATCTTCCACTGCATGGCGGGCTGACTCGATTGCGCCTGCTGCGCCGGCGCCTCGCTCGTCTGCTGACTACACCCAGCGGCGAGCAGCATGGTCGCGAGCAGCGCCACAGGCCCGTAGTTCGTCTTCATGGTCTTCCTCGAAGGAGCGAGGGAACCTGGACTCGGCGAGGGCTCCTTACAGCTTCCCCTCACCCTCCCCCCTCACGCCTCTCGCTATGTCGGCGCCTTGTCGGTGCCGCGATACAGAATCGCGTTTGCCGCATCCGTGATGCGCTTGTGCGCCTCCACGGCTTCCGGGTCGAGATCCGCCTTCGGGCGCGGCTCCGGATCGAAGTGACCGTAGTTGTCGACACCGCGCACCAGCAGCGCACTGTCGCGCGGTCCGGCGATCTGCTTGAGATAAGTGGGCACATAGCGGATGGCGAAGCCGATCCGCCGGTAGTCCGCCGAGTTGGGATCCGAACCGTGCACGATGCGGACGTGGTGCAGCGAGAACTCCCCGGGCTCCAGCTCGATGTTCACCACTCGGCTCTCGTCCACGCCGACCATCACTTCCTGTCCGCGCGTGAGCAGATTGCCCGCAGCGAACGTGTCCTTGTGCGGCAGCTGGTCCAGTAAGTGCGTCCCCGGGTCCACCCGCATGCAGCCGTTGGCGACATGGCTCACGGACAGCGCTAGCCACGCTGTCACCACGTCCGGATGGCTCAGGCCCCAGTAGGTCGAATCCTGGTGCCAGGAAATGTAGCTGGGATCGTGCGCCTCCTTGATGAACAGGCTGCTGCTCCAGACCAGCAGGTTCGGCCCGAGGATATCCTCCACCGCGTCGAGGATCCTCGGATGCCGGATCAGCTCGTCGGCCCAGGTGAACACCAGGTGCGGCTTGTTGCGGAAGCCGGTCTTCATCAACGGCGTGCCCAGCTTCGCCTCCGCACCCTCCAGCTTGGCGCGATAGACCTGCGCGTCCTGCGTGCTCAGCGCGCGCACCGGAAAGTGATAGCCGTTGCGCGCGAATGCTTGGATCTCGGTCCGGGTAAGGACCTTGGGTTCGCGGGTACCGGTGGCGATGCTGGGGCTGGTGGTTTCCATAGCTGACCTGTGTTTTCTCCGGCCTTTAATAGAGCGAAACGGGCGAGGCCTGCGGCCCCGCCCGCTGTATGTTACCTCTTGCATGCTACGTCGTTCACGGCAGCTGGTAGCCTTTGACGCCGACACGGATCCGGTAGAGGCTCTTGCCGGAAGTCAGGTACAGCAGGTTGGCGTCCGCGCCGCGGCCGAACCCGACGTTGGTCGGCAGTTCGGTGCCCGTGGAAATGTAGGCAAGCTCCTTGCCATCCGGGCTGAGGACTTGAACGCCCGGGCGGTGCTCGCAGCGCGAGGCCACCCAGAGGTTGCCCTTCTCGTCGGCTATTATGCCGTCCGGACCGCTGCAGGGTTTGTCGAGCTTGCTGTAGTCGATCAGCACGCGGCGGTTGCTGAGGTTGCCATTGCCGTCGACATCGTAGGCCTGCAGCAGGTGTCCGGCCTGAACCGTGGTTTCGCCCTTCTTGAGGTTTTGGAACTCGAACCAGCCGTTGTCGTTACTGACAATGTACATGGTCTTCTGATCCGGTGAGATCAGAATGCCGTTGCACTTGCCGCAGTTGGTTGCCACGCGCGTAACCGCGCCATCGGGGTCCAGGCGATAGGCCGCGTACCCGTCCTGAAAGATCGGCTCGTGCCCGAGGTAGCGCGGATCGGTGAAGTACATCCGCCCCTTCTCGTCGATCGTAACGTCGTTGAGCGCGTTGAACGGCTTGCCGTCGTACAGGCCCGCAAGGATGTAGCTCTTGCCGGTGCTCATGTCGGTCTTGATCAGCATGCGACCGCCGAAATCGGCGCCGAGCGCGGCGATCATGTTGCCGTCGCGGTCGAACTTGATGCCGTTGGACATTCCCGATGGGCTGCGGAAGATGCTGGTCTGGCCGCTCTTCGGGTCATACTTCCAGATGTTGCCGGCCTGCCGGAACTTGCCAGACGGGTCCTTGCAGAAGGCGGTAAAGGTAATGTCGCTGAAATAGATCATGCCGTCGTGGCCGGCAGCCACGCCCTCGGTCAGCATGCAGCCGCCGTCGAAGATGCGGTCGAGCTTGGCGCCGGACGGAACCAGGCTCCGGTCGCCGGTCGGCGCAGGGAATCCAGGGTCCGCCGCGTAGGCGGCGCTGCTTACGACCACGAACACCCCCAAAGCGGCTGCGGTGCGTTTCAAAAGGTACAAGTTCTTCATCTTCTCCTCCACGCTGTTGCGAGCGAATAACATGAAAGTCCGGAAGGGCCGGACCGCCGACCCCGTAGTTGGCGCGCTCCCCCTGACGACGGCGCCCGGGTCGCGGCCCTGCCGCGCAAAGGGGGCTACGCTCTTGTTTATGTATGAAAACGGGTTTCAAATATAAAAACCGTCCCCGGCCCTGTCAACCCGACCCATGCCGCGCCGCACCACCACACGTTACACCGCCCCTGCCCTCGAAAAAGGGCTCGACGTGCTGGAGCTGCTCGCCTGCGAGCCGCACGGCCTTGGCTTGCAGGAGATCGCCCAGCGCCTGGAGCGCTCGCCGGCCGAGCTGTACCGCATGCTGGACGTTCTGGTGCAGCGCGGCTATCTGACCCGGCTTCCGGACGCGAGCTACGCCCTGACGCTGCGGCTATTCGACCTGGCGCACCGCCATCCTCCGGTGGACCGGCTGCTCGATGTCGCGGTTCCCCACATGCAGGCGCTGGCCCGACACACCGGCCAGTCCAACCACCTGTCGGTGCACCACGATGGCCGTCTCGTGGTGCTGGCCCGCGCCGAGCCGCCCGAGCCGATGAGCTGTCTGGTGCGGCAGGGTGCGCACTTCGCCTTCCACGACGATCGCGTGTCGGCGCGGGTGATCACTGCTATGCAGGCCGGAGAGCGTCGCAGCCATTACCTGGACGAGTTGCTGGGTGACCGGCGTGCGGCCACCCAACGCCGCAACCTCGAGGCTCGCCTGGAGCGCATCCGCGCGCGCGGGTACGACGAGGGACCCAGCGACACGGTCGGGGGCGTCATCGACATCTGCTTCCCGATCTTCGACCAGTTCGGCGCGATCGCCGCGCTCAATGTGGTCTACCTCAAACAGCGCGACGCCAGGGTCAGCGTGCCGCAGGCGCG
>Ga0105095_10000068_pt1 | contig 36940 bp, 22 predicted proteins | sample PPLLak2March2015_2_FD_79180 | JGI IMG/M metagenome (GOLD analysis project Ga0105095, IMG submission 79180) | Freshwater sediment microbial communities from Prairie Pothole Lake near Jamestown, North Dakota, USA - PPLs Lake P8 Core (3) Depth... | ecosystem: Environmental > Aquatic > Freshwater >...
CATTTGTCAAGGTCCCTTTTAATTGAGGGCGATGTATCGGGTTTGTAAGTTGACATTGCAGCATATTCAGCACCGGGAATATCCCTGATACCGAGCATATGAGCCATACTTTGCAGATCGCAGTTGCCTGATTTTGCGCAGACCAGGCAATCCTTCGGATGATCCGACAGGATAAATTCCATAACTGTCCGCCTGGCGTTCAGGACCCTTGGCGTGTGTGTTTTTACTACCATGCCGTTTTCGCAATTGGTGGAGCAGGAGGGAGGAAGGTTACGCCTGCCCTGAATTTCAACAACGCAAATCCTGCAGCCTCCGGGCTTATTTTCAATGTTCAGATCGTGCAGCTCCATGTAGCACAGTGTTGGAATATTGATCCCGAGTTCTTTGGCTGCCTTATATACTGTAGTACCCTTAGGTACTTCAATTTCTTTATTATCAATATAGAGCTTTACTGTTTCCATCACTTTTTAATTAATTGACATAAATAGCATCAAACTTACATTTCTCTTTACATGCCCCGCATTTTATACAGATTGCAGGATCGATATGATGAATTTCTTTCCTTTGACCCGAAATTGCATTGACCGGACAAACCCTGGCGCATGCGGTGCATCCGACACAGTTTTCAGCATTAACAATATACACCATGAGATTTTTGCATTCACCCGCAGGACATTTCTTATCAGTAACGTGTGCTACATACTCATTCATAAAATTATCAAGTGTGGACAGTACGGGATTTGGTGATGTCTGACCTAATCCGCAGAGAGCTGTATCTTTAATGACAAGGCTCATATTTCTCAGCCTGTCAAGATCGGCCGGAGTACCTTTGCCATCGCAGATATGGTTCAGCAGTTCATAAAGACGTTTGTTCCCGATTCTGCAGGGGGAACATTTCCCGCACGATTCATCAACGGTGAACTCCAGAAAGTACTTTGCGATAGAGACCATGCAGTTATCTTCATCCATCACTATCATACCGCCTGATCCCATCATGGAACCTGCTGCCACAAGATTGTCAAAATCAATAGGTATGTCAAGATGCTTTTCAGTCAGACATCCTCCTGAGGGACCACCTGTTTGAACAGCTTTGAATTTCTTCCCGTTTTTAATTCCTCCTCCTATTTCAAAGATTATTTCTCTCAGTGTTGTTCCCATCGGAACTTCAACAAGACCCACATTATTAATCTTACCGGCAAGGGCAAAAACTTTGGTACCCTTCGATTTTTCAGTTCCGATTTTACTGTACCATTCCGCACCCTTAAGAATTATTACAGGTATTGCGGCAAAAGTTTCAACATTGTTCACATTGGTGGGCTTGCCCCTGAAACCGGCCTCGGCCGGGAATGGTGGCTTGATTGTCGGTTCTCCGCGAAGACCCTCCATTGAATGGATCAATGCAGTTTCTTCCCCGCAAACAAATGCCCCGGCGCCGTACCTGAGAGATATGTCAAAATTAAAGCCTGTACCGAAAATATCATTGCCGAGCAGGCCATAATCCTTTGCCTGTGCGATGGCAATCTTAAGCCGCTGTATTGCCAGCGGATATTCAGCCCTTATATAAATAAGACCTTTTGAAGCTCCGATGCTGTATCCGCAGATAGCCATTGCCTCAAGAACCGAGTGTGGGTCACCTTCAAGTACGGAACGGTCCATGAATGCACCCGGGTCACCTTCATCGGCATTGCACACCACATACTTCTCATCTGATTTATTCTTGTTGGCGAATTCCCACTTAAGACCGGTCAGGAATCCGGCGCCGCCACGGCCTCTTTGCCCTGAATCCCTGACAAGCTTGATCACCTGTTCCGGGTTCATTTCAGTCAGCACCTTGCCAAGGGCAAGATAGCCGTCACGGGCAATGTATTCATCAATGTTTTCAGGATTGATCACTCCGCAATTCCGGAGCACTATCCTCAGCTGTTTTTTGAATATACCCTTATGTTCATGTTCACCAATTACTTCTTTAGTCACCGGATCATGGTAGAGAAGATGTGTTACTTTTCTTCCCTTAATTATGTGCTCATCAACGATCGTCTGCGCATCCTCCGGTTTTACACCTACATATAAAGTATTGTCAGGCAGGACTTTTACAATCGGGCCGTGTTCGCAAAAGCCAAAGCAACCGGTAACAATTACCTGAACGGTTTCCGATAATCCCCTGGCTTCAAGCTCATCCCGTAAATTCCAGACAATAGCATCACTTTCAGAAGAGTGGCAGCTGGTGCCGCCACATACCAGAAGATGCTTACTGTATTTTGACATATCCTATCCTCCTATTATTTAGAATCGATTGTTTCGTAATTCACAGGGATGATCCCATCAACAAGCTCACCTGTTTTGATGTACTTTTCTATAATCTGATCTGCTCTTTTCAGATCCACATAACCGAAAACAACCGGGTCCTGTCCGGGAAGCTTAACTTCAATAGTTGGTTCGGCATAGCAGTAACCCATACAACCGGTCGGGGTGACAATTCCCGGAATATTTCTCCTCTCAAGTTGTTCCAGGAAAAAATCCATGACAGCTTTTGCTCCGGAAGCAAGACCACAGGTTGCAGTCGCAACTTTCACCTGGATATTTTGCCCGCGATCAGCTGCATTCTTCATTCCGCCCAGTCCTTTTTTAATTTCTTCGCGTTTCCTGGACAGATCCGCGAGTGACTTGATTCGTGACATGTTCCTAATTATTAGTTTAATTCAAATTAATGTGCCTGGTATGGTTAATCTCAAAAATTAAAAAAAATCGGTTTTGCTGCAAATAAAATCAATTTCAGAATCAGCAGTTATGAGAATTGTCAGTACTAGTGTAAAATCTCCAGCTGGTCACGTGTCGAAACGGTAGACAACGGTAAAACCTTAACCTTCTTTCACTTCTTTCTATATCACAGATAATCACCATGTTCTCTGCAAATTCATTTTCAATGCTTCAAAATATGTTTAAAATTATCGCAAAGTTAAAATTTAATTGTGAATTAATTAACAATGTTATAAAAATAACAATACTTTAAAATGATTATAAATAAAGTCTGATTAGAAATGTGAATTCAAGATAATGTTAACTGAAAAACAACCGGTTTAAACTATAAATATGCGGTGATTTTTACGATCACCGGAGATTTCTGAATTCTGAACCTGACTTCCATTTTGGAAATGAATCGCCGTTTGCCAGTTCGAAGCCTATCATGAAGGCAAGGCGCGTATCTTCGGCAATTCCTTCAAGATTCCATTTATCCGCTTCATAGTTGTCTGCCGGACGGTGGTAACGGTTTGCGATATAATCCTGTTCCATCTGTGCCGCCCATTCCTTTCCAAACTCCCTGCTTTCAACATTGCCTCTGGCGAATAGGGAAGGAACTCCCTTTTTAGCAAAAGGAAAGTGATCGGACCTGAAATACATCCCGGTATGTGAATTCGGATCACCGGTTATATACCTGTCCTGTTCAGCAGCCGCCTTCCCTGCCAGGTCATCAAGGTCTGACTGGCCGAGTCCTGTTATCATGACATCCCTCATTCTGCCGATGGGAAGCATAAGATCGTTGTTCAGGCAGGCAACTGTTTTTTCGATTGGGATTGGCGGGTTCTCAGTATAATACTTTGATCCGGCAAGTCCCTGCTCTTCCGCAGTCGGAAATAGAAGGACGATACTTCTTCCAGGTTTCTTTTTCAGGCCTGAAAAGGCTTTTCCTATCGCCAGGGCCCATGCCATTGAAGTACCGTTATCGACTGCCCCGTTATAGATCGAATCGCCGTTTTCTGGCTCGCCGATGCCGAAATGGTCCCAGTGAGCTGTATATATAATACATTCATCAGATCTGCTGCCGCCCTTCAATATCCCCGCAACATTCTTTGACTTACTGTATTTGATTCTGTTCCTGATTGATAATGAAATTTTCATATCGAGAGGGAATCCCTTAAATCCTTTTTTACAGGCTTCTGACCTGAGGTCACTTATGTTGAGACCTTTTTCTTTCATAAGTATTTCCGCTGACCCGGCAGTTATCCATCCGGTGAACTGACAGCGAGGTGAACCGGTGCCTTCAGACAGCTCGTACAGATTCTGGTTTAGGGAACTCTTCCTGGGTACCATAAATGAATATCCTGCACCTTTTGTCTCGTGAATGATCAGTATTCCCTGTGCTCCCTGCCTGGCAGCTTCTTCATATTTATATGTCCACCTGCCGTAATATGTCATCTCCGTTCCCTTGAACAGGGAGGAATCGCCTGTATATAATCCCGGATCATTTACCATCACCAAAACAGTCTTCCCCCTGACATCCAGTCCGGCGTAATCGTTCCAGCCGTATTCGGGTGCAACAATACCGAAGCCTGCGAATACCATCCCGGAACTTTCTATGACCACCCCTTCTTCTTCCAGAGGAGAGATTATTGCAACATCATCGGGCGCGTTGAACCTGAAGGTTGATTTTCCTGATTTAACCTCAATGTCACCGACTGAAGAGTTAATCTCAACCATTGGTACCTCCTGAAAATAGCTGCCGTTAAAAGCCGGTTCAAAGCCAATCTTCTCAAGCTGGCCAGCCAGGTAATTTACAGTAATCTCCTCACCTTCAGTGAAGGGTTCCCTTCCCAAAAAACTGTCCGACCCGAGGTCTTTAATATGCATTTCCAGATCCGAAATGGTTATGCTTTCCATAGCTTTGTCACGATCGGAGTTTACGTTTGTGCAAGAAGAGAGCAAAAATGCTGATATTAACAGTGGATAAATTTTGTTTAGCATGGCAGGTATTATTAGATTTTATCTTAAGATGACATTTCCAAGCAGTACCCTCCCGCTTTTCCAGTAGGCCCTGAAATAAGGGTCATCAGTGATATACACAACTTCACCTGATCCCACCCTTTCCGATCCGATTACCAGGGTATTCTTCACCTTTTGCCTGAACTTGTAACCGGCAAATCCGGATACCGGGTCTTTATCAAGTATATAGCCAATATTGCTGCCTTCCTTCAGAAAGGGGTAAACTGAAGTCCGTTTCATTATAAACCATTCCTTTCCAAGCCCGAAGGCATAGGGATGGGTTTCATCAAGAGTAACTTTATAAATGCTGCCGGCTGATCGTTCCATGAGGGAGTGCCTCCTTTCATCCTCAAATTTTCTGAGAAAGGTTGTATCATCGCTTTTTTCTTTTTTTTCTGCTGCTTTCTGCTCAGCAGTCCGCATTTCAACAGCTTTAAAAAGCGAGGTTGACTTCTCTTCTGCGAAAAGTGAAATTGCATTTTCAATGGCCACCACCTTACCGCCTTTTTTTGCAAAATCCACTATCGTGTCCTTCAGTTTTGAATAGCTTCCTGATGTAAGAATTAACAAGTCATAATCGTTCAGGTCAATATCTTCAACATCGGCCGTATTGATAAGCGATAGCGGATATTGAAGCTCTCTCTCGAAGAAATACCACATTTCCCCGACCTGACCCGATGAGGTTCCTTCACCGCATAAAACAGCCGCTTTTATCTTTTTCATCAACGGTGAATAGTTCGATCCGAAATCTTTTCCCTGCTCCGCCAGCCCCGAGTTCACGGCAGTCAGTTTTACCATGAATCTGTCAGCCTCATCGGCTACGATCCGGTCAAGACTGCTGTCGATATTCCTGTTGTCATCACGGGTTATTATAAAGCTGCCCCTGTTAAAACCGGTACCTGAAATGGTAAATGGCTTTAACGCATATCTTACATTTATAGTTTTGCCCAGGAGAGATGCAATAAACTTCATTTCATTGAAGCCGGTGTAATTAATTGCATATCCATATGGTTTAGTTGTATTCATACTATTGGAGCTCTCCGGGGGAGTCCCTTTTTCGTCGAGGGGCCTGATCTGTTCTGCGATTGCATAAGCCCTCAGATTAAATATGTACGGCAAGGCCCATGCAGTGAGATCGTAGGAGAGTGAATCGGAGGCTTTGCTGTCGGGTTCGAAGAGTACCTGTACGAGCCGCGATTGAGGCTGGTAAGAACTCACCAGTATATCACCCTTTTCAATAGTCACTTCGCTCTCCTTATTTTTCAAATAGTCAAAACCCCTGTATTTTTTACCTGTGTTTCCCGAATAGGCATACCTTATCTGGTTTTTTTCAAGCAAGCTCAACAAACTCCCGAGATTTGATTTCTCATTCGATCCCTTAATGATGACTGACTTATATCTGAAAGAAGGTTTTTCCCTGTTCTCAGAAAAGAAATTGTTAAATTCAGTGATCAGCTTTTCACTGTTTTCGTATGATACTTTTAACGTAGCCATTGTTGACAGGAAATGGCCTTCAATTCTTTTTTCAAGGGTCAAAGTATCACCGTATTCCCGTTTGTAGGCCAGGCCTGAATACCCCCCGCCTCCCTGTTCAAATGTAAAACCCATTGCTCCGTTGAAAAGCGGCCATGTATCACCGAAACTCGGACAGAAAAGGTCATAATTTTCCTTTGTGAAATAAAGTCTTGAAATTTTATCGAATAATTCCGCACTCCCTTTGCCCATAAGTTTATGGAATTCATGCTGCCATGTGGTTATTACCTCATGCCATGGTTCGGCTCCCGGGGCGAAAAAGAAAGTTGATTCAGCTCCCATTTCGTGAAAATCTGCATAAACCTGGGGCATGAACTGATTATAGAGAGCTATGCGTTGAACGGTCTCCGATTGTGTCTGCCATGCCCAGTCACGATTGAGATCAAACATATAATGGTTCGTTCGTGATCCCGGCCAGCCCTGGTTATGCTCCCATGAATTGCCGTCGGGATTTGAAAGCAGATTTTGAGCGTTCCGGAACCTGCCGGAATAAAGATCCCGCCCATCGGGATTCTGGCACGGATCGATCACTATGATGCACGAATTGAGCCAGTCTGAGACGCCATCATATGAACCCGTCACAAGCGTATAAAGTGCCTTCATTGCTGTCTCCATTCCGGCAGCTTCATTACCGTGCACGTTATACCCCAGCCAGATAAAAGGTATCTGTTTGCCTGTGAACCTTCCATCGGTCAATCCTGTTTTGACAAGATTGTTCACCCTGTATTCCTCAAGATTAGCAATGTTCTCTTCACTCGAAACAATGCACACTCCAAGGGGTCTTCCCTCATAGGAGGTCCCATACTCACGGTATTCTGCAAGCGGTGATCTGTCGGCAACATATCTGAAATATTCAATTGCCCTGTGATGGAATGTAAACTGAGTCCCAAGCCTGTAACCAAGAAATTCATCAGGGGAGGCAACTGTTTGTTCATAGGCATCAGTAAACAGCACCAAAGCGCTGCAGATCATGATCAGGATTCGTTTCATTGAAGTACTCTTAAAAATAATAGGCTAATATAATCTTTTTGCAACTGCCAGCTTGAAAATTCTTATTTTTGCTCCCCTAAGACGAATTTATAACATACTAATATTCCATTATGAAAAAGTTGTCTACCCTGAATGTTCTGATCATTCTTTTATTATGCGTTCAGTCAATCAACAGTAAATCACTCGCCCAGATGCCGGTACGACCCAGCAGCCCGTTTCGTATAACCGGCTGGGTTGATGATACCCACTACCTGTTCCAGACTCTTGATGACAACAAAAGACCAGTCACAAGGAGCGTTGATATCAGAACCGGCAGGAGTGTAGATGTGGTCCCTGCAAAAACGGAAATGGAACTGCTTTCGGGATCACTTCCCGCGGGAATCACGATCGGGACTAATGATGCTGTCAGCCCGGATTTCCGGCGCGTAGTTTTCGCGAAGGACAATGATCTATATTATTTTTCAATTGGAGATAAGGAACTGCGCAGGCTGACGAATGATACAATTCCTGAAGTTAATGCACGGTTTTCCCCTGATGGAAGAAGGATAGCTTATACCAGGAATAAAGACCTTTATATTTTTGATCTCGCAGTCAATAAAGAGATAAGACTTACCTTTGATGCTTCTGACAGGATATACAACGGCTATGCATCATGGGTTTACATGGAAGAGATACTGGGCAGGGCAAGCCGGTATGCCGCCTTCTGGTGGTCGCCTGACGGAAATAAACTGTCATACCTGAGAACTGACGAAAAGGATGTTCCGTTATTTACCCTGAACAGGCTCGATGAGGCCGATGGAATTCACGGCCTGCTCGAACAGGTTCCCTACCCGAAAGCAGGAGATCCGAATCCTATGGTTAAGATGGGAATTGCTGATATTGCCAGTGGAAAAACTACCTGGGTAAAAACCGATTATAGTGTTGATCAGTATATTGCATGGCCATTCTGGACACCTGACAGCAGGAAGCTGGCTATCCAGGTCGTGAACCGCGACCAGAATGATATTAAAATCATACTGGCTGATCCTGCAACCGGAGATTTTACGGAGATATACAATGAAAAAAGAAAAACCTGGGTTGAATTTTATGAAGACATTTATATAATGGAGAACGGCTCAGGTTTCATTGTGAGAAGTTACAGAAATGATTGGGAGAACCTGTATTTTTATGGCTGGGATGGGAAGCTGATCTCCCGGATCACGGATTTTAACTGGAGGGTAAACGAGATATCCAGGGTGGACGAAGCAGCAAAAGTGGTCTATTTTACGGGTACCGGACCTGAATCGACCGATAACCATTTCTTCAGGATCGGACTTGATGGGAAAAATCTTCTGCAGGTTACAAAAACCGAAGGAACTCACAACGTAAGTATTTCTCCGAAAGGCAGTTATTTTATCGATACCTGGAATAATATTAAAACTCCTGGTTCAATTATTGCGTATGACAGGAAAGGAATGGAAATCAGAACTATCCATAAGTTTGAAGAACCGGTGTTTGACGCCTCCATAAATGCAAGAGCTGAATTATTCAGGATCAAAACTTCCGACGGTTTATTCGATATGCCGGCAATCATAACCTATCCTGTTAAGTTTGATGAGTCAGGGAAATATCCGGTGATATTTACAATTTACGGTGGTCCGAATTCAAAGAATATCGCATCGAACAGATGGCAGGGAGGGAATGCCTCATGGTATGCCCAGAATGGTATCATCACGATCACTGTCGACCATCGTGGTTCGGGACATTTTGGGAAGGCAGGGCTTGATTATCTCTACCGGTCACTTGGGAAATGGGAGATCCTCGACTATGAAGATGCAGTAAAATGGTTACAGTCAAAACCTTTTGTTGATCCTTCAAGGATGGGCATCACAGGCAGCTCCTACGGTGGTTATATGACATGCCTGGCGCTTACAAAGGGCGCGGATTACTGGACTCACGGGTTCGCGGGGTCATCGGTTACCGATTACAGATTGTACGACAATATCTATACTGAGCGCTTTATGGACACACCCCGGGATAATCCTGAGGGATATAAGGATGGATCTTCCCTTACATGGGCAAAGAACTACAAGGGGAATCTCTATATGACTCACGGTGATATGGATGATAATGTCCATATGCAGAATTCAATTTACCTCATTTCACGCCTGCAGGATGAAGACAAAACGTTCCAGTTCATGCTCTATCCGAACGGGCGTCACGGATGGGGAGGAGCAAAAGCCATTCATTCGAGGGCCGAGGCTAATAATTTCTGGTTGAAGAATTTCTTTGGTAAAGATTAGAAACTTAAGCCAATAACTTGAGAGTAGATATATGTTTGTTATATTAGTGTGAAATTTTTAACAATTAACTCCAAACTCACTAATATGGTAATTGGGATACTCAGGGAATCACCGGCTGAAAACAGGGTGGCAATGCTGCCCGGTGAAGTGGCCGGGCTGTTAAAACTCGGGGTTGAGGTGGTTATTGAGCAGGGTGCCGGAGAAAGAGCCTTTGCATCTGATAAGGATTACCAGGCCTCAGGCGGAAAAACATATGAAAGGAAAGAGGTCATTTCACGATCTTCCATGTTGCTTTCGGTCAATCCTCCATTAAATGATGATATAAAAACCTTCAGGGAAGGACAGGTGATTTGCTGCCTGTTAAATCCTGCTGAAAATGGTAAATGGCTTGAGCAGACCAGGTTAAACGGGCTGACAGTGCTTGCCCTTGATCTTATTCCGCGTACCACCAGGGCGCAGTCGATGGATATTCTTTCGTCGATGGGTACTGTAACCGGCTATAAGGCTGTACTTGCCGCAGCCTCAAAACTGCCTAAATTCTTTCCCATGTTTATGTCAGCTGCCGGGACAATCAAACCGGCAAAAGTTCTCATACTCGGAGCCGGGGTAGCCGGTTTGCAGGCAGTTGCCGTAGCCAGGAAACTTGGAGGTATCGTTGAGGTTTTTGATGTGCGTTCGGCTGTAAGGGAGGAGGTGAAAAGCCTGGGAGGAAAATTTATTGAAGTTGAAGGAGCCAGGGAAGATTCAGCTGCCGGGGGTTATGCTGTCGAGCAAACCGAGGAATTCAAAAAGAAGCAGCAGGAACTGATACAGAAGAGGGTTGTTGCGGCAGATGTCATCATTACAACGGCACAAATACCAGGTAAGAAGGCGCCCGTGCTTATATTAAAGGAAACGGTAGCCAAAATGAAACCCGGATCAGTGATCGTTGATATTGCTGCATCAAGTGGCGGAAACTGTGAACTGACTCAAAATGATAAAACGGTTACCGTGAATGGGATCATTATAATCGGCAAGTCCGACTTTCCTTCCGATATGCCGTCAGATGCAAGCAAAATGTTCGGGTCGAATATTATCAGTCTGCTTAAAATAATGATCGATAAGAACGGGAATCTAAACCTGAACATGCAGGATGACATCATTAATTGCACAACAGCAGTGCATAAAAATGAATATGTAAGCCAGAGAACACGGCAAATTCTTAATATAAAATAAAAGACAACATGGACAACATTCTGGATTTCATCTTGCAGCACAGGGAAGCTATATTTATCGTCATCCTTTCGATTTTCCTCGGAATAGAGGTGATCAGCCACGTACCGGCAATCCTGCACACTCCCCTGATGTCGGGCGCCAATGCAATCCATGGAGTAGTTTTAATAGGTGCGATCATCGTTATGGGGCACGCCGAAACAACCGGATCAATGATCCTCGGATTCCTGGCAGTTATCCTGGGTACACTCAATGTAGTCGGAGGGTTCGTTGTGACCGACAGGATGCTTGAAATGTTTAAAAAGAAAAAGTAATCTGACAGGTTAAATCAAATTAATTTTATCAGGATGAGCGAAATTTCAGAATTCCCTGTTGGCCTCACGATACTGGAGATTACTTATATAGTTGCATCGGTGCTTTTTATTCTCGGTTTGAAAATGCTGAGCCATCCCCTCACGGCACGAAGGGGAAATATCCTGGCCGCATTCGGCATGGGATTTGCTATCGTCGCCACAATAATCTTTCATAAAAAAGACGGGGAGCCTATTGGCAATATTCCCTGGATACTTGGCGCAATTGTCATCGGTACAATTATTGGATGGGTGATCGCCAAAAAAGTAAAGATGACAGCAATGCCCCAGCTTGTATCCTTTTTTAATGGAATGGGCGGCGCTGCTGCGGCTCTGATTTCGTTGATGGAATTTCCCCATGTAAGCCCTGATCTTATCGCAACCAGCGGAATGGCAAACGGACATGTACTTGCCATTCTTCTCGGTCTCGTAATAGGGACTGTTTCATGGTCCGGAAGCATGGTAGCTTTCGGAAAACTCGACGGCCGTATCGGTGATTTGAGGGTAAAGGCGATGAAATACGTAAATCTTTCAATTCTCGCATTGATAGTTCTGTCAGTCGTCTTCATCATGACCCGGGATGTACAGGCAAGCACTGAACTGACTCCATTTATTTATATCGTTTTTGGCATTGCAGTGATCTATGGGGTCCTGTTCGTTATGCCAATTGGCGGAGCTGATATGCCAGTTGTAATATCCCTGCTCAATTCATTTACAGGGGTTGCTGCCGCTATGGGAGGTTTCCTGTACAATAACCAGGCAATGCTTACAGGCGGGATACTTGTAGGCTCTGCAGGAACTATACTGACTATCCTTATGTGCCGGGCAATGAACAGATCGCTCTTAAACGTCATAGTGGGGGTTTTTGGCGGAGGAGGTAAATCGAATGCGGAAGCCGGAGGCACGGTGAAGGAAATTTCACTTTCCGATGCCGCAGTGTTGCTCAGCTATTCAAAGAAGGTTGTCATTGTGCCAGGTTATGGTCTTGCGGTTGCACAGGCTCAGCACGTCTGTCATGAACTTGATAAGCTTCTGGAAGAGAAGGGAGTCGAAGTGAAATATGCAATTCATCCGGTAGCGGGCAGGATGCCGGGGCACATGAATGTGCTTCTTGCAGAAGCCGATGTACCTTATGAACAGCTTATTGAAAGTGATGAGATCAATCCTGACCTGCCGAACACTGATGTTTTGATCGTTATTGGCGCTAACGATGTTGTTAACCCTGCCGCGGAAGATGATCCTTCAAGTCCGATTTACGGCATGCCGATTATCAAGGCAAGGGATGCAAAAAATGTAATAGTGATGAAACGCGGGATGGGTAAGGGATATGCAGCGATTGAGAATATGCTGTTTTTTAACGACAAGACCAGAATGTTGTTTGGTGATGCAAAAAACACTCTGCAAAGCCTGGTGAATGAGATAAAGAATTTGTAACAGGGCAAATGGTTCATTCAAAAGAAAAACTTGAACTTCTACGTAATGTTCTGAAAGAAAGAGGCGTTGATGTCTTTATAATTCCCTCGACCGATCCGCACCTTGGAGAGTATACCCCCGACCACTGGCAGATAATCAAATGGCTTACAGGGTTTACCGGTTCTGCAGGCACTGTTGTCGTATCAGATTCTTTCGCAGGCTTGTGGACTGATTCAAGGTATTTTATCCAGGCTGAACGACAACTTGCAGGATCAGGATTTGAATTTGTAAAGCCACGGGCATTTCAGAGGAATGATTATGTTGATTTCATTTATGAAACCGTAAAGCCGGGAAATACGATTGCCATTGATGGGAGAATATTTTCAGTCTCAAGATTCCGTAGGCTGCAAAAAATGCTGAAGGGGAACCAGGTATTAATCGAACCTGATTTTGATCCCATCGTGGATCTTTGGAATGACCGGCCGGTTTTGCCTTTTTCCACAGCGTTTGATCATCTTGTCAGGTTTTGCGGCAGAGACAGATCGGTGAAGATCAGTGAAGTCCGGGAACAGATGAGTCGTCGGAATGCCGATTATCATCTTCTTACATCACCTGATGATATAATGTGGCTGCTGAACATCCGTGGCAATGACCTTAAATACAGTCCCTTGTTATTGTCTTTTGCCCTTGTGGGACATGATCAGATGCTGCTGTTTATTGATGAAGGCAAGATACCTCCAGTACTGGCAGGTGAATTTGACAGGCTTGGCATCGTCATCCTGCCATATAATGAAGCATATGAAATAACTGCAACAGTCACCGAAGGAGCCTCAGTGCTTATAAATCCGGCAACAACATCAGTAACTTTTTATAATTCAATTTCAAAAAATTCGAAAATTATTGAGGATATAAACATTCCCGCCAGTTTGAAAGCTATTAAGAACAAAACCGAAATTGAAAATATCGGAAATGTAATGGTAGAGGATGGAGTTGCACTGACCAGATTTTTCTACTGGTTTTACTGCAACAGCGGGAAACTGAAAATGACAGAAAATTCGTTGTCTGATAAGCTGCTTGAATACAGGGCTGAGCATGAAGATTTTCTGGGACAATCCTTTCCTGCAATTGCAGCATTCAATGAAAACAGCGCCCTGCCTCACTACACCCCCGAATCACAGTATGGATCGGAAATAGGGGAGAGGGGCATACTCCTGGTGGATTCAGGCGGACAATATACCGGGGGAACAACCGACATTACAAGGACAGTTCCTGTCGGCATACCATCGGCCCGGCAGAGGGAAGACTTTACGCTCGTTCTAAAGGGACATATAAACCTTGCATTGGCAAAATTCCCTTCGGGTACACGGGGCAGCCAGCTCGATTTCACTGCAAGGAAGGCCCTTTGGGAGTCAGGTATGAATTATGCTCATGGTACGGGCCACGGCGTTGGTTTCTGCCTGAATGTCCATGAGGGTCCCCAGAGTATAAGCCAGGCTGAAAATAAGACCTGCATCGAACCCGGCATGCTTACTTCAAATGAACCGGCAATTTACAGGGAACAGGAATACGGGATCAGGATTGAAAACCTGATTTTATGCTATGAGGATGAAGAGACTGAATTCGGGCAGTTTCTTAAATTTGACACTGTTTCGTTGTGTTATATTGATAAAGCATTGATCGATAAATCGCTCCTTGACCAGAAAGAAATCGACTGGCTGAACTCCTATCATTCAGAAGTCTATGACAAGCTTGGGCCTCACCTCTCTCCGGATGAAAAGATATGGCTTAAGGAAAAAACCGACCCGCTTTAATGATTCCTCTGTGTCTCTGGGTTTGTTGAAAAAGTCCTTTTTAACCGCAGAGAACGCTAAGATGTCGCAAAGAACGCAAAGCTAAAACGCATAAATTAAGCTCTTTGCGAACTTTGCGTCTTTCCTTTGCGCCCTCTGCGGTTAAAGGATTTTGACTTATTCAACAGTCCCGATCCACTGAGGTTTTTAATGTAAGACATCAACGACCTGTTTCAGGTCAATAACCGGAAATTCGGTGATCCTCAGTTTTGCACTTCCATATGGAACCAGCTGAATGACCTCAGCTGTTCCTTCCGGCTTTACGGGACTCGGCGGCGGAATATCTGCAGAATTATTCTTTAGCGACCATCCCGGGATTTTCATTCCCCTTGTAGTTATCACCACTGCTGCATCCTTATCCCATCTGACATATTTTGCCGAGTCTGCCAACCAAATCATATCACCCCTGTCGGCGAAGGGGTACTCGCTTAACTGATTCTCGGTAACCTCAAGTCCCCTCGAAAGCCTGTTCCTGTCGATCATAAGTCCGTAGTTCCATGCACTTAACGGGTGTATCTCCCAATCAACGCTCCCTTTGTAACCAAAATTATCATACCCGATATTAACGCTTTTAAATTCTTTATCAATCCTCAAAGAAAAGTAAACAGGACCACGTAGTATGGACAGGGAGTTATTGTATCTCTCTTCGACTCTGATATCCATGGGGATATTCATAGTAATTACATCATCATCGGTCCATTTCTCGGCCAGCCTGACTGTTGAGCCTGCCTTGCCGGAAACGGTTTTGTTCCTGAATGCAATTACAACACTGTCAGCCCATCCCGGGACTCTCAGATAAACAGGGAATCTCGCCGGCTCTTTTAATTTGATCCTGAATTTCACTGAACCGCTGAACGGATAATTGGTCTCTTCGTGAATTGTTACCTCATGACCTTTTCCAGCTTTGGCCCTGACAACGCACGGGCTGTACGCGACTGCAATCAGGCCGTTGTCGTTTGTTGCCATCCACAGGCTTTCAGTGAATTTTGGCCAGCCCTGGTGCATATTGGCCAGGCAGCATGCAAAATTGGGCATCAGTCCGTAAATATTGGAATATTTCCCATTTGTGCTCCATGCTCTTTCTTCCCCATCGACCAAAACCTGGTTTGACTGCTGATCATATTGATGAGCCCACATATCGGGTGTTGTTGTACCCGGCAAAGCGTTGAAGGTCAATAATTCAAGCCTGTCCGCCAGGCCATTGTCCCCAAAAATTGCGTAAAGCTCCCCGAGCGAGTACATATATTCAACGACAGCACACAACTCAGTGCCTCTGTCAGGACTATTCCCTGAAAGATGTTCATCGCCCGAAAACCTGCCGCCGGCTTGTCCATGATTGAAATCGTACTTTCCAATGCCGTCAAAAACCGCATTCCTGAACCGTTCATCTCCTGATTGCTGGTACCACAATCCGGGATATTTAACAGCCATTGCATTATTTACAACATGAGCCGTTAGGCCTTCAGGACCCCAGTTGAGAGGAATTTTCTTATCAGCAATTGCAGCTGAATCCCATGGGAATTTTTCGTAATAGGTTGTCCAGTCTGAACTGTTTTTCTGGATCGATTCAATGACTTCAAGGATCCAGGGTTCCTTTGTCTGCCTGTAAAGCCAGTAACCGGTGACGGCATTTTCCATAGCCCGTACACCTCTCCAGTCCTTATCAGGCCAGTCGGGAGGGGTTTGGTGAAGATATCTGAAATAGTTCTTCAGCACCTCGAGTGCGCGGCTATCGTTGGTTGCTTCATAGTATTGCATAAGAACCTTATTTGCAACTGCAAGCGGCCATCTGTCAGTGTTTTTTGCAGGGCCATACCAGCCTGAATCCCTGCTGCTCGATATAATGGGTTCTAGCCAGCTGCTTGCTTTCTTTTTAAGTATTTCGTCATCCAGGAGCCATGCCAGAGGAACCAGGCCGTCGAGAAAATAGGGGCCTCTTTCCCAGGCCTCGCCTTCACCGCCCCGCCAGGATGAGTTGACGAGATCGGGCCAGAAATCATCAATATTGCCTGTAAGTCCGCCGGCCTGTGCTTCAAGCTGCGACCTGAGCCATCCTTCTGGCTTTATGGCTCCAAGCGGAAGCCTGATGTATGCGTTTTGCATCAATGGTTCGGGATTTCCCGGGTAACTGATGTTTTGGCTGTTTTCAGTGCATCCCATAAGCAATAGCATAATTACGGATAATAAAATAGAAGTTGTTTTTTTCATCTTAGTATTCTTATTTAACTGCCAGGTCCGTTAAGTTTTATCGCCCTCAGTCTCTCAGTCTCTCAGTCTCTCAGTCTCTCAGTCTCTCAGTTTCTCAGTCTCTCAGTCTCTCAGTCTCTCAGTCTCTCAGTCTCTCAGTCTCTCCCCCTCCCCCTCTCCCTTTCATTTTCTAAGGGCACTCCAGCTTTCCAGCAGATCAGGGTTTATGCTTCGGTTGATATCCGTTGCTTCGAAAATCTGAATCATGTCAAACCACCCTGTCCCTGCCCCTGGCATTCTAAGGATCACATTCTGCCTGGAAGGCAGGATATTTTCCACAGGAATAGTTACTGATGTCATAAATCGTTGCCACTCTTCAACAGGGTAAAACCGTTCCTTACCGAATTCTCCCAGACCAATCTCAAAATAAGGTGATTTTGCCTTATGTTTTGTTGAATCCCTGTTAATTAAATTATTCCCTGCACCTTTGTCAGATCCAACATCAGTTTTTGCCCAAACCGATACCATGTATGTCCGGCCGTTCCTGACATTTACAGGGAAGAATCTAAGCCGGCTGCCCATATCCTGTTGTGGCGTGATAAGCCTGACTGAATGATCGCCTTCGATATGTTCCCTTGAATCGACGAAGAAAGTTGCACCCCTGTCACCCTCGTTCCAGGCATAGCACGAAGCCGGTACGCCCGGAGTGGAGATATCCTCGAAACCAGGATCCTTCAGGAGATTACCCCTGAATGGAAGAATGGATTCCTTGCGCGATTTGACCGTCACCATATAGGCTTGTGATCCGAAGGCAGGAATGTAATCGGTAATCACACCGGAAGAAATTGAAATGGTCCGGTTTTCGAACAGCACCCTGGCCGAGCGGAATCCCGATCCTGATATTCTGATTTCAGCTTTCAGCGGAGTATTGGCCTTGTTGACAGCCAGAATAAGAAGCTGTCCGTCATGAAGCGCCGATGATACCTGAATGTTCCCTGAACCCGAATGGACCGGCAGCGGATCTTCGTCTGAAAGAAGCCATGGTGTTAATTCCGCAATTTCAAGAGCCATCCGTCCGCACTCATTCCATGCTGCAGTTGATTTCGGGAAGGAATTCAGTCCGTGCCTGACAAAATACTGAATTCCCCTTGCACCGTTAATAATTGACTGGTAAGTCATTGACCTTAATTCATGCAGAGTGGGCTCCCGACCCCACCACTCACCTCCCCCGAAAGCCTGGGGAACAATCCATACGGGTCTTTGACCATCAAATTCCGACCGTAATTGTCCGGTAACGGTGCCGACCTGTGTTATAGGTGCGTTCGGGACCGGGTATGGGTCAGCCATAACTATATCGAGTGCATTTGCATACTTTCTGGATGAAAGGAAAGGAGCCATAAATACAATTGAAACGGGGTGCCAGGGATCATTTTCTTTTACAATCCGATAGACTTTTTCAAGATCTTCAGGTGTTATCCTATTTCCGGTTGGTTCATCGGAAATATACCAGGCAAGAAGTGCAGGATGATCCCTGAAGGCAAGGATCTCGGAAATCAGCCTCTCCCGTTTCCTGTCATCCGCAAGTCCCTCGATCTTTGAACTTACACCGCCGCCGCCGGAAACTGAAAGAACGTTGTAGTGAACTTTCATTCCAAGCTGTGCACAACGGTCCATGTATGCTTTTCTTTCATTAAAAGTCCCGGGAAGGATCTTCTGGTAAGGAGAGATCAGGTTAAAGCCCTTTACTGTTTCCTCTTCGGGAAGGCCGGGGTATACGGGTGAATAGCAATAAAATCCAAATGGAAAGAATATCCTTTTGTTTACTATCAGCCCGCCGGTGAATCTGTCGGTCTTTACCTCATTTTCTTTGGGGACCAGAATTGTAAGAATTGTACTGGCGGTATATATGGTTCCCCTGGCAGAGGTTATTTCCGCCTTAACGGGGTGACCGCCGGGTCTCAGGCTGATATTAAAGGGCACGCGTAATATTTTTTTCCCGGGGACTCCCTTCCAGGATGTTATTTCCTCCGTCCCGGCCTTAAGGACAATATTCAGGGATGTCCATGTCAGACTAGCCGGGATATGAAGCAACAATTCACCACTTTTCTCGAAGGAATAAAAACTAAGTCTGGAATTAAGTACAAATGAAGTTGAGTCAATTTTCTGACCTGAGGTTATCTGATTCAGATGAAGTAAAAAGATGAGCGGGAACAGATATGTAGCTATTCTGAGCATAGATTGCCTGATGGTTAAGGGATCAGATTTTTACCGAATAAAAGTAATGACTTTTGGCAAATAAAAAGGATGGGAGCGATATTTCCTGAAAATTGCCAGGTGATTTATTTAAATACGATCCTTACCCTGACTTCGTCATCGATAGGCCTGCCATCCTGTTCCCCGGGTTTCCAGGCAGGGCCCTCCCTGATCAGCCTTATCGCCTCGTTTGAGAATATCTCAGCCGGGCTTCTTATAATCCGTATGCTGTCTTTTTCCCCATTCTTCCGGACTATGAAACCGGCAACAACTACAACTCTCTGCCCGGCTGTTGCTGTATCGGGTCTTTTCATATTTTCCCGGATATACTTTTCAAATTCTGCTCTTCCTGTAACGGGACGGGGAGGTGTATAAGCTGTTCCGGCTGCATCCCTGGCGGCTTCCGCACCGGCAGCTCCGTAACCGATAACGACAACCTCACTCAGGGCCATGGACGATGGTTCAAGCTTTATTTCAATGCTCGAATCGCCGACTGCGCTGAACTCCTGTGACAACATCCCCACGAAGTTGGCTACCAGCGTTTTTCCCCGAGCCTCTGCTGAATTCAGAGTGAAGCTTCCGTTTGTATCGGTAACTGTCCCTTTGCCTGTACCTTTTATAATGATACTCACACCGGGTATTGGCTGGTTGTCCTCCGATGAAATAACTTTCCCCCTGATCCCGGTAAAAACCGGGACAGTTCTTTTTGCAAGTGCTGATTTGGATGCAGGCACATCTGTCCGGATATTTTCAGCTTTCCTGACTTCGGCTTCACGGACTGCACCTGCCTCCTTTGCTTCAACTTTGGCTTCAGTTACCACTTCGTCCCTGTCAGAAATTATCTCTTCCTTCGGAGTTTCAACAATTTGCTGTTCCTTTCTGTCAGGAACGATGACCCTTGTCGCAGACACTTCATCCTGAGTTTTTTCAGGTTCCCTTATCGGGGCTGGCCGCTCAATGATTCCTTCCTGAGGTTCAGGGGGCGGTGCATATGATAATTGTTCCTGCGGCTGATTTCTGACCTGGATTATAATAATTGATGAAATAAGCATTAACACCGCTGCTGATGCCGCAATTTGATACCAGATAACACTTCGTTTTCCGGATGTTATGCCTTTCAGTCTTTTTTTCAACTGCAGGATATCTTCTTCCGCTTTCACCGGACCAATTTTTTCCAGTCCTTCCAATGCCTCTTCAGCAAAAGGATCCCTTTGCAGGTTCCTTTCGAATGCATTCCTTTCCCTGTCCTTCATTTTGTATTGAAGGTAGCGGATGAAATCAATCAACCGGTCTTTTCTATGTTTATCTTTCCCTGACATGTTTTTCCTCGAGACAAAGTTTCAGATTTCTTTTTGCATTCTGAAGGTGACTCTTTACCTTTTTTTCATCAATACTCATGTTAAAAGCTATCTCATTGTAACTCTTGTTTTCAAAATAGAACTGCCGTATGCTCTCTCTCTGCTCATCTTTCAATTTTGAAATGCAATCTTCAAGGTCTCTGTCAGTATCTATTTCATCTCTGTCAACAGGATGCAGATCTGTCACGTTTTCCATAAAAGCTGACTCATCTTTTTGCCACCTGATGTATTTTTCACTCTTTGATTTCTCAGATCTGAGCTGCATAAGGCAGAAATTTTTTGTAACAACATGAAGCCAGCTCCTGAAGTCGATGATCTCATGATCCGGTAACTCAATTATCAGCTTTTCAAATATTTGCATAACAGCATCCATCGATTCTTCTCTGTCCTTAAGATACTTAAGGCAAACGCCGTATACCAGGTGCATATACTTCCCGTAAAGCTCCCCCAGAACCTTTGGGTCGCCTTCGGAACGAAACGCCTGAAGGAGTTGCTCATCTGTCCTTATTTGCTTCTTATTGCCTGGTATCCTGAATAACATCAGTATTTTAAATCACCAATTCTTCTTAAAGGTATAACAATTGCAAAAATCTGCTGAATTTTTTATGGAATTCCTGAAACACCTGCATCCTATGGGAAACAATCAACTTAAAAATTAAAATTATGAAAAACAGTTTGTCAATTTTTGGAATAGTGATTATTGGAGCAATAATGCTTTCATTCATTCAGTCACGGATTATCACCGGAAAAGTTGTTGACGGCAGCGGGCAGCCTATGGCCGGTGTCAGCGTAACAATCAAAGGCAGTAATAAAGGTGTCCTCACCGATGCGAACGGGAATTATAAAATAACTCCCGATCAGCAGGATAAGGTGCTTATCTTTTCTTTCGTGGGTTATATTACCAAACAGGAAAATATCGGACAAAGAACGACAATAAATGTTATTATGTCTGAGGCGGCAGTTGCCATGGATGAGATTGTTGTGGCAGGTTACGGGTCGAAGCGGGAAATGGCTTCGAAGGCGGTTTCAATGGCTGCCGAAGCCGGTCATGGATACCATTCTTTTACGCCGGGCAACAGGTTTAATAACAATTTTAATACTGAAGGATATGCAGGTGTGGATGAAAACGGCTTCAGAAATGTAAAAAGCAATCCATTATCCACATTCTCAATAGACGTTGATAATGCATCCTATTCCAACGTAAGGCGATTTATTAATTCCGGCGTTTTACCTCCTCCTGATGCAGTCAGGATTGAGGAGATGATAAACTATTTTAAATACAGCTATCCTGAGCCAAATGGTGAACATCCTTTTTCGGTTTATACAGAGTTGGCCGTATGTCCCTGGAATCCAAGACATCAGCTACTTCATGTCGGACTTCGCGGAAAGAGCATTGAAAAGTCGTCGCTTCAGCCTTCAAACCTGGTCTTCCTTATCGATGTATCGGGCTCGATGAACGTCCCGAATAAGCTCCCACTGTTAAAATCCGCATTTGGACTTCTTGTCAGCGAATTGCGGCCACAGGACCGTGTAGCAATTGTTGTATATGCAGGCGCAGCCGGATTAGTACTGGAGTCGACACCCGGGAACAGGAAGGATGCAATAATGAATGCTATCAATAACCTGGAAGCAGGTGGTTCAACAGCAGGTGGGGCAGGCCTGAGGCTGGCATACAATAAAGCTACGGAAAACTATATAAAAGGCGGGAACAACAGGATCATCCTTGCCACCGATGGCGATTTCAATGTTGGAGAATCGAGCAATGGCGGAATGGAAAGACTTGTTGAAGAAAACAGGGAAAGAGGAATTTTTATGACAGTACTTGGTTTCGGTATGGGTAACATAAAGGATGACAAGATGGAAATTATTGCTGATAAAGGGAATGGCAACTATTCATATATTGATAACCTTCAGGAAGCAAGGAGAGTTCTGGTACGGGAGTTCGGCGGAACGCTCTTTACCATTGCAAAAGACGTAAAATTCCAGATTGAATTTAATCCGGTAAAAGTGCAATCGTACCGGCTCGTCGGTTATGAAAACAGGCTTCTGAATGATGAGGACTTCAATGACGATACAAAAGATGCGGGGGAAATGGGATCAGGGCATAATGTAACAGCCCTTTATGAGCTTGTTCCTGCCGGTTCGGATGAACAAGTTCCCTCAGTCGATCCTCTTAAATACCAGACACCGAAAACCACCTTTGAAAGCGGCAGGGAGAATTCCCAGGATGAATATCTCACGATCAAGCTGCGTTACAAGAAGCCCGATGGCATGAAAAGCATGCTCATGGAAAAGTCAGTAAAAGGCTATGTAAATGAGATAGAGGATGCATCGGATAACCTCAGGTTCGCAGCTGCAGTTTCTGAATTCGGAATGATACTGAGAAATTCTGAGTATACAGGAAGTGCAACTGTCGATGAGGCGGTTAAATTGGCGAAGTCAGCGAGGGGCGATGATGATGAGGGATACAGGTCTGAGTTTATAAGACTTATGGAAACTGCGAAAGGTATGAGGGCTCTGGCTGATCGTGAATAACTCCCAACCCCAACCACAACCACAAATATCCCATGCACGCCGGCCTATATCCGGGGTCGAAGGCGATGCGCTAAATCCCGCCACTGGCGGGATTTTTAACGCCCGATCCCTTTAACTATGAATTCCTCAGGAATTTATCAATTTCGAAAGCAGCTTTTCTCCCCGATGCGATAGCGCTCACTACCAGGCTTGCACCGCTTACAGAATCGCCGGCAGCAAACACTTTCCGGAGATTTGTTGTCTGCGATCCATTGACTTTTATATTTTTCCTGCCGTCCAGTTCCAGTTCCAGTTCCGAAATTAAATCATCAAGTACCGGATGTACAAATCCCATTGCAAGCAGAACAAGATCCGCCTCAATGGTCCTGAGTGTTCCCGGAACCGGTTTCATAACATATTTTCCATCTATGTTTTCCCACTCCACCTCTTCTACTTCTACTTCTTTGACTTCATTACCCGAACCGATAAATCTGATTGTTGAAAGGCTCCAGATCCTTTCACACCCCTCTTCATGCGAAGTTGTCGTTTTAAGGGTCCTGGCATAATAGGGCCATGGATTATCAGGTGTCCGGGTAGCGGGTGGCTCTGGCAGTATCTCGATCTGGGTGACGCTCCTGGCTTTTCCCCGGATGGCTGTCCCGACACAATCTGAACCCGTATCACCTCCTCCGATAACCAGTACCTTTTTGTTTTCTGCGGTTATCTTATTTTCACTCAGGCGGATTTGTCCCGAATTTATCCTGTTCTGGTTTGAAAGAAAATCCATGGCAAAGTATATACCGGCATAATCGCGCCCCTCGATTTTGAGATCGCGGGGTTGCCCGGCTCCCAGGGCAACACAGACAGCATCAAATTGCCCGATGATTTCTTTTGCAGATATGTCTTTTCCGATGTGTATTCCGGTCCGGACAACCACCCCTTCCTGTTTCATTAAGTCAACCCTTCGATCGATTGTTGTTTTGCTGAGCTTAAAGTCAGGTATTCCAAACCTGAGAAGTCCGCCCGCTTTTTCATCTTTTTCAAAAACCGTAACTGTATGTCCTCTCTTATTTAAGGTATCCGCAGCAGCCAGACCTGCGGGGCCGCTTCCTATCACGGCTACACTTTTTCCGGTTCTTTTCCTTGGAGGCGCAGGTTTAATATATCCTTCGGCGAAGGCTTTTTCAACGATTGCAACCTCATTTTCACGAATTGTTACAGGTTCCTCCCTGATATTAAGCACACATGAGTGTTCACAAGGGTAGGGGCAAATCCTGCCGGTGAATTCAGGGAAATTATTGGTGGCATAAAGCCTGTCGTAGGCTGCTTTCCATTCTCCTTTGAACAGCAGATCGTTCCATTCGGGAATTAAATTATCGACCGGACAACCCCATTGGCAGAATGGAACACCGCAATCCATGCACCTTGCCGCCTGAAGCATCCTGTCTTCGCTGTTCAGTACCTGTTCAACCTCGCTGAAGTCGCAAATCCTTTCACAGGGAGGCCTGTTGCCTGCTTCTTTTCTCCTGATCTTCAAAAATCCTGTAATATCTCCCATAACTGTTTTAATTATTCATTAGCTGGCCGCTATTTCCAGATCCAGTTCAACATCGGCAATCTTTTTCCGGATCTCCTCAAGCTTTTGTTCCTGAACAACCTTCTTATAATCATACGGTATTACCTTAATGAACATCGGAAGGAACTTATTGAGATCCTGGAGTATTATTCCGGCTTTTTTGCTTCCTGTATAGAAGTGGTGGCGGGTTATAAGGCCGGTAAGTTCATGAACATCGTTGTAATCTTCAACGAGCGATAATTCAACCATCCCCATATTGCAGAAATAGTCAAAATTTCCGTTTTCATTCAGTACATAGGCTATACCCCCGCTCATACCGGCGGCAAAGTTACTTCCGGTCGAACCAAGCACTACCACCCGCCCGCCTGTCATATACTCACAGCAATGGTTCCCCACGCCTTCAACGACGGCTGAGGCACCACTGTTCCTTACTGCGAATCTCTCGCCCGCAACACCGGAGATATATGCTTCTCCGCTTGTTGCTCCGTAGAGCACCGTATTACCTATGATAATGTTTTTATCTGCATCGAACAATACTCCTGCCGGCGGGACAACAATAATTCTTCCTCCCGATAAACCCTTCCCCAGATAATCATTCGATTCCCCTTCAAGGAACAGTTCAACACCGGGCGACAGGAAAGCCCCGAAACTCTGACCGGCCGAACCCTTGAACCTGCATTTGATGGTACCGTCAGGCAGACCGTCCGACCCGTATAACCGGGCAATCGTCCCGGAGAGCATGGTGCCTGTGGTCCTGTCGGTATTCCTGATTGTCCGTTCGAGCACAACGGGCTCCTTGTCTGTTATAGCTTTTTCCGCTTCTGCAATAAGTTCCAGATCAAGCACATTGTCGATTTTATTCCCTTGTTTCTCAATGCAATGTATTGGATTATACCTGGCTTCATCAGGAAGTGTAAGTAGTCCGGACAGATCGAGGTTTTTTGTTTTCCAGTGATCTGCATCATGGTTCCGTTCAAGGAGATCGGGCCGGCCGATTATTTCATTCAGGTTCCTGTATCCCATCCTGGCAAGATGTTCTCTTACATCCTCAGCCAGGAAGCTGAAGAATGTAACAAGGTGGTCCACTTTGCCTGTGAACCTTTTTCTCAGCTCCGGATTCTGTGTAGTTACCCCAACCGGGCATGTATTAAGATGACATTTCCGCATCATAACACACCCGAGCACAATAAGTGCACTTGTGGCGAATCCAAATTCTTCAGCGCCAAGAATGGCAGCGATAATAACATCCCTGCCGGTTTTAAGCTGTCCATCGGTCTGAAGTGTCACTTTTTTCCGCAGGTTATTCATGACAAGCGTTTGCTGCGTCTCTGAAAGTCCCAGCTCGAGCGGGATGCCGGCGTGCTTTATTGACGATGCCGGACTGGCGCCTGTACCGCCTTCATATCCGCTTATTGTTATAAGGTCAGCACCTGCTTTTGTAACTCCGGCAGCAATTGTTCCGACTCCGCTCGCCGAAACAAGCTTTACACTTATCCTGGCCTGAGGATTAACGTTTTTAAGGTCAAATATCAGCTGTGCCAGATCTTCAATTGAGTATATATCGTGATGCGGCGGTGGCGAGATAAGAGTTATGCCGGGGATTGAATATCTTGTTCTTGCAATTATCTTATCGACCTTGTTGCCCGGGAGCTGTCCTCCTTCTCCCGGTTTAGCCCCCTGAGCGATCTTAATCTGTATTTCATCGGCATTGACAAGGTATTCGGTGGTAACCCCAAACCTGCCACTGGCTATCTGTTTGATGGCACTTCGCCGGGAATCGCCGTTAGGGAGAGGCTTGAAGCGTTCAGGGTCTTCACCTCCTTCTCCGGTATTGCTCCTGCCTCCGATACGGTTCATTGCAATGGCAAGTGTTTCATGGGCCTCGCGGCTGATCGATCCGAATGACATGGCGCCGGTTACAAACCGTTTCATGATATTCTCTGCCGGTTCGACTTCGCTAACGGGAATCGGATTTTTCCTATAGTTTAGCATTCCCCTGATAAAAAGTGGACTCACAGTATCGCTATCGGCCCTTTCAGTATATTCCCTGAATTTTTCCCTGTCGTTATTCCTTGTGCTCCACTGAAGAAGGGATATTGATTCCGGATTCCAGGCATGCTGCTCGCCGTGTTTTCTGTACATATAAATACCCTCTTCAAGTACTTCATACTGTTGTTCATCTGAAAATGCTTTCCCGTGCGGTATGAGGAGCTCAGATGCAATTTCATCAAGACCGTTGCCCCCGATCCTTGAAACGGTACCTTCAAAGTACCTGTCTATAACATCCTGATGTATCCCGACAGCTTCAAAGATCTGTGACGATCTGTAACTCCGGAGGGTGCTGATCCCCATTTTTGACATGATCTTCAGGATACCCTTGTTTATCGAGTGTACATAATTCTCCTCAGCTTTCTGATAATCAAGCTGGATAGCTTTATCTTTTACTAGCTTGTCAATAACCGCAAAGCTCATGTATGGATTTATAATACTGGCTCCATATCCGAACAAAAGTGCGAAGTGCATTACTTCACGTGGTTCGGCCGATTCAACCACAATATCGATCTGCATACGCTTCCTTTTGCGTATCAGGTGATGATGAACAGCCGACACTGCAAGCAATGACGGTATTGGAGCCTTGTCCTTATCAATACCGCGGTCGGTCAATATTATATAGTTTTTTCCCTCATCCACTGCTCTTTCAGCATCAGAACACAGGGTTTCGAGGGCGTTCTGCAATCCTGTTCCGCCCCTTTCAGCTTCAAAAAGCATGTTCAGGGTTGCGGCGGAGAAGCCTTTGTACCTGAGGTTCTTTACAACCCCGAAATATGTGTTTGATATTACCGGATTCCTGAACCTTACCATTTTTACATGGTCAGGGGTTTCGTCAAGAAGGTTCTGTTGCAGCGAACCCAGATACCCCGAGAGGGTCATAACAAGTTCTTCCCTGATGGGATCAATTGGTGGGTTTGTAACCTGGGCAAACTGCTGCTTGAAATAATTGAAGAGGCGGTATGGTTTCTTGGAAAGGACCATAACCGGTACATCATTCCCCATTGAGCCGATCGGCTCCTTTCCCGTAGCGGCCATCTCCTTGATTATCTTTTCAATATCTTCGTGGGAGTAGTTGAACGCTGTAAGGTAATTCTGGTATTGGTCACACATATCAGGTGATACCACCTGTCCGGTTTCAATCTCTTCAAGCTTTACCATATTCTGCCTGATCCACTCCCCGTAAGGAAAATCTTCTGCAAGCTTCTTCTTTAGTTCGGCATCATAAAGCAGCTTCCCTTCAAGAGTATCGACAAGCATAATTTTACCTGGCTTCAAACGCCCCTTCTCCTTTATTTCTTCAGGTGGAAATGTCTGAACACCGGCTTCCGATCCCATTACAATAAGATCATTTGTTGTGATAACATATCTCGATGGGCGAAGGCCGTTCCTGTCCAGCATACCTCCGATATACCGTCCGTCGGAGAAAATAAGTGATGCAGGTCCGTCCCACGGTTCCATGAAAGTCGAGTGATAGTGGTAAAAGTCGCGCAGTTCCGGAGAGATTGGATTCTTAATATTAATTGATTCGGGGATAAGGATTGACATTGCATAGGGAAGCGATTTTCCGCTCATAAGAAGAAACTCGAGAACGTTGTCAAGGGAAGCTGAATCGCTTTTTCCTGGTTCAATGACAGGATATAATCTTTCAAGGTCTCCGAGCTTATCCGATTTGAGAATCGATTCCCTTGCTTCCATCCAGAACCTGTTGCCCCTGATGGTATTTATCTCCCCGTTATGCCCCAGCACCCGGAAAGGCTGTGCAAGATCCCAGCTTGGAAAGGTATTGGTACTGAACCTTGAGTGAACAAGTGCAATTGCACTTTGAAGCCTTTCATCCGTAAGATCAGTGTAATAATCAGCAAGCTGGATGGACGTTAACATACCTTTATAAACAAGGACTTTTGTTGAAAGGCTGGGAACATAGAAGAAATCCTTCTGTCCGATTTCGGAATTTCGGATAAGCTTTTCAGTTCTTTTTCTTATAATGTATAATTTTCTTTCAAGATCATCCTGTGGAATATCGGCGCTTAACAGAATCTGTTTGATATAAGGTTCTGCAGCACGGGCAATTTCACCCAGGGTGGAATTATCCCTTGGCACATCACGGAAGCCAATAAGATTTACCCCCTCTTCTTTTATTGTACTTAAAAATACCTCCTCACATTTTTTGGCATCATTTTCATCACGTGGCAGGAATATAAGACCCGTGCCAAACCGGCCTTCAGGGGGTAAAGAATATCCCTGGATGAGGTAAAAATCACGGGGCACCTGGATCATCACTCCGGCACCGTCACCTGTTTTACTGTCAGCCCCCTCAGCACCCCTGTGAGTCATGTTCCTTAAAATATCCAGGCCCTGTTTGATTATCGAATGTGATTTTTTCCCTTTAAGATGAGCCACAAACCCGATACCGCAACTCCCGTGTTCAAATTCCTGCCTGTATAAGCCCTGTTTTATTGGTCGGCCAGTCTTCATTTCTATTATTTTAATTAATCCTACAAGTTAAACAAAAAAAACCGTCCCCTGAGTCAGCAGAGAACGGTCATCCCTAATCCAATGAAAACACCATTCTCAGTCAAGCGGCTTTTGCCTCCCCATGACTGAAAACACAATCGTATTATGAAAATTAACCATCATCTATAAATATTTGGCAAATATATAACATTATCTATCATATTGACGTAAAAAAGCATAAAAAAACTAATAATTATCATATTTAACCGTTAAAGCCTGAATTCACCCCCCCGACCCCCCCGGGAGCAGGAAACTTTTGATACAGCATCTGACGAAGCGACGGAAAAATAGCTTCAGCCCTTAATTTTTTACTATCTTGGCATCTGGAGAACAAATATCTATAAGCAGTAATGGAAAGACCTGACAACCTTATTCTTGTGATTTTTGGAGCAACGGGCGACCTTACTTCAAGGATGCTCATACCCGCACTTTATTCACTGAAGATCCTGAATATGATGCCTGAAACCTTTGCACTGATCGGGAGCGGAAGATCACAGCTGACATCCGATGAATTCAGGAAAAAGATGGAAAAAGCAATTCAGACCTTTTCGGAGGAGAAAGATCTTACGCCTGAGACGATTTCAGGTTTTACAAGCACTTTCCACTATTGTTCCGTTGACTACTCAACTCCGGGAGATTTTGATAAACTGAGGGATGTTATCGGCAATGTCTGTGATAAATGCCATATCAGGAGCAATATTATTTTCTATATGGCCGTGCCTCCGAGCCTCTACCGGGTCATCTCATCAAACCTTTCGGCGGCAGGACTTGCTTCACAGGAGGCCGGTTTCAGACGGTTCATTTTTGAAAAGCCATTTGGTTATGACCTGGCATCAAGCCGGGAACTGAATAAGGTCTTCCATGAACTGATCGCGGAAGATCAAATCTACAGGATAGATCATTACCTTGGGAAAGAGTCAGTCCAGAATCTTCTTGTTACACGGTTTGCCAACGGGGTTTTCGAACCGCTATGGAACAGGAATTACATCCATCATGTTGAGGTCACTTCCGCTGAGAGTATCGGTGTCGGAGATCGCGGCGGATATTATGATTCTGCAGGAGCTTTGAGGGATATGGTCCCAAACCATCTCCTGCAGATGGTCGGGCTCACTGCGATGGAGCCTCCATCGTCGCTTGATGCCGATGCCATCCGGAATGAGGTATTGAAGATATTTCAGTCATTTCAGCCCATAAGAGAGGAGGATGTAGAAAAACAGGTGATGAGGGGCCAGTACACTGCATCGCTGATAAGAGGTGATTGCGTTACAGGTTACAGGTATGAAAAGGGAGTGGATGTTCATTCAAGAACAGAAACCTATGTTGCAATGAAGTTCTTTATAAATAACTGGCGCTGGGGAGGAGTCCCTTTTTACATAAGGACAGGAAAACGGCTTCCGACGAGAGTGACGGAGGTTGTAATACATTTCAAGCCAACTCCCCACCACCTTTTTCAGCGACCATCAGACAAGTTCATGTGTAACCAGCTCATTCTCCGCATCCAGCCCGACGAAGGCATCTTACTGAAATTTGACATGAAGGAACCCGGAGCCGGCTTCAATGTTAAGAATGTTGAGATGGATTTTCACTACAGCGATCTTACATATACAAGGATACCCTCGGCATATGAAAGACTGCTGCATGACGTGATGCTTGGTGATTCAACTCTTTTCTCGCGGGATGATGAGATCGAGACGGCATGGAAATTCATTGAACCGATCCAGAATGCATGGGCTAATACTCCGTCAATCAAGGTGTTTGGATATGCTGCCGGAACCTGGGGACCGGAACATGCCAATGATCTGTTTGACGAAGGGAGTATATGGCGTCAGCCCAGCAAGAACCTGGCTGATGAGGAACTCTATTGCGAACTTTAACACCCGGGTATGAAACCTGTAATAAAGATATTTCAGACACCATTTGAGATGGCCGAATCGCTTGCCCTTGAACTAATTAATAGGGTAAAAGAAGCCGGAAGGAAGAACTCAATTTATACAATCGCGGTTTCGGGCGGAAAGACGCCCCAACTTTTTTTTTCAGTGCTTGGCGATCATTTTGCGGGTGCAGTCCACTGGGAGCATGTGCACTTCTTCTGGGTCGATGAAAGGTGTGTCCCTCCCGGTAACACCGAAAGCAACTTTGGAATGGCTCAGGCGATACTCTTCCCGAAATTAAAGATCCCTAAAGAAAATATCCACAGGATAAGGGGGGAGGAGGATCCTGAAAAAGAGGCCAAACGGTACGAAACTGAATTAAAGAAGTTCACAAAATCAAGAGATGGATTGCCATGCATTGATTTGATGCTTCTTGGGGTGGGGGAGGATGGCCACACTGCTTCTGTTTTTCCTGGAAATGAGAGGCTTTTCAACGAAATGAAATTATGCATCGCTGCCGTTCATCCTGTAACAGGGCAGGTACGTATCACTTTAACAGGAAAAGTGATCAATAATTCGGAAAGCATAATTTTCATGGTTGCAGGAAAAAGCAAAGAAAAAATAGTGTCTGAAATCCTTAATGACAACATGAAGATGAAACAATTACCTGCTTCTTATGTTTTCCCTGTTAACGGCGAGCTGTTCTGGTACCTTGATAAGGAAGCAGGATCAATGCTGGGTAAGGATGAGGACCTTTTCACATTAGATATTATGTAAATTTTTTCTATATTTGAACATCTTGTTTAACTTTTAAACCTTAAAGTCATGTCACACGAAAAAGCTAAAGAGCAGACTAAAGTAAAAAAACAGGCAACAAAATCACTAAAGGAAAAACGGGCTGAGAAGAAAGCCAAGAAAGCTGAGAAGAGCAGATAGACCTTGCCCGGTTCACGTGTTGCATGTTGCAAGTTGCAGGTGCATTTAAAACTTGAAACCTGCAACCTGCAACATTCAATTATTAAATAGAAATAATCAGGTTATATAATAATTTTGAGCATAAAAAAAGGAGGTTGCCTTAACAACCTCCCGCTATAAGATCTTCAGTGTTAAAATACTATGCTAGTTTAACATTAACTGCATTAATTCCTTTTTTGCCCTCAGCAAGCTCGAATGTAACTTCGTCATTCTCCTTAATCTTGTCAATAAGCCCTGTTGCATGCACAAAATATTCATTATCTGAATCTGCATCTTTAATGAATCCGAATCCTTTTGATACATTAAAAAATTTAACTGTTCCTTTGTTCATTTTGATATGTTTTAAAAATTAAGGTCGCAAGCTACACAATATTTCTGAAATTCCGAATAAAAATTTAAAGTACTTTTTGTAACCTTTGCGCAGATCATTGAATTAATAATGCCCGACTTAATATGGAATCAGGATATAAGAGAATATTGGCTTTTGCATCTGTACTGTTTGTCATAACCTCCAGTTTGAACAGCCAGGAAAGCCTGCTTACGGTTGCGGAAAAATCGGACTTTAAATCGACCTCAGATTATCAGGATGTAGCTGTATTTATTGAAAGGCTGGTAAAGTCATCCCCCAGGATCAGGGTTGAAAGTATCGGGACCTCAATTGAAGGCCGCGATATCCCGATGCTCATAATTGGGGACCCCCTGCCGCTATCGCCTGATGAGCTTGCCGGCGACAGCCGTATCGTGATATATATCCAGGCAAATATACATGCCGGGGAGGTAGAAGGAAAGGAAGCCACACTTATGTTTGCCAGAGATCTTTTAAAGGAAAAGGATCCGGAGCTTCTTAAACATGCTGTTGTCCTGATATGCCCGAACTTCAATCCTGACGGGAATGAACAGATTTCGCCACTTAACCGCACTCACCAGAACGGACCGGTAAATGGTGTGGGTGTAAGGCATAACGGCCAGTTCCTCGATCTGAACAGGGATGCAATGAAGGCTGAAACGCCAGAGGTCAGGGGAGTCATATCAAGGGTGTTCAACAGGTGGGATCCTGCGGTCTTTATGGATTGCCATACCACCAACGGGTCATTTCATGTTGAACCTGTAACTTTTACATGGATGGTAAATCCAAACGGCGATAACACCCTGATTCAATACATGCGCGACCGGATGATGCCTGCAATGTCATCGATGCTTCTTGATAAATACAATGTTGAGAATTGTTTTTACGGCGAGTTTATTGACATGCTCAAGCCTGAAAGCGGATGGATTTATGACGCCTCAGATCCTCGATATATGAGTAATTATTATGGGTTGCGCAACCGTCTGGGAATTCTGAATGAGAACTACGTTTATGCCGATTACAGGTCGCGCGTAATGGGATGCTATTACCTGATCAGGTCGCTTGGTGATTATATTGCATCGCACAGGGAAGAAATCAGGAAAATAGTGAGAGATGCTGATCAAAGAACAGTCCGGAGGGGAAATTTACCCTCGGTAAAGGACTCATTTGCAATTAAATATAAGGTCCGACCTTTGGCTGAAAAAGTTACAATAAAGACATTTGAGGCAGAACCCGATGGGGAAAAGGACGGTTGGAAGAAATATCGCAAAACAGACAAGCAGAAAACAGTTGCAGTTCCCTATTATATTGATTTCTACCCGTCGGAAAGTGTAAGATATCCATATGCCTACCTGCTGACAGTTCGTGATCCTGAAATAACGGGTCTGCTTAAAATTCAGGGGATCAGGCTCGAAGAGCTCATTGAAGCCTCAGACATTGAAGTTGAAAGGTTCGAAATCAGTGAATTGAAGGCAGCACCGCGGTTAAACCAGGGTCATTATACAAATTCGGTAAAAGGGAAGACAATCAGGGAAACTGCTGAGTTTCCGGCAGGAACGATTGTTGTCAGGACCGCTCAGCCACTGGCCGGTCTGGCCGCCTATCTCCTGGAACCACAGTCGAATGACGGACTTCTTACCTGGAATTATTTCGACAGATATTTGGTACCGCAATGGGGAAGGGGATATTATCCGGTCCCGGTGTTTAAGGTTATGGAGAAAACTGATCTCAGGACGCGGGAGCTTAAGAATATTTAATAACATTGCAAAAAATTTGCTAAATTTCTGAATAATACCGGTTGCAAACCAGAAAATAAAGAGATCATGAGGAAATGGAGAGTTGAAGATTCGGCTGAACTATACAATATCAATGGATGGGGTGTTGATTATTTTTCAATAAACCAGAAGGGAAATGTGGAGGTAAGGCCGCAGAAGAACGGGGTTTCTGTTGATCTTAAGGAACTTCTTGATGAATTGATACTTTCGGATGTTTCAACCCCAATTCTTGTAAGGTTTCCAGATATACTTGATGACCGTATCATCAACATTTCAAACTGTTTCAAATCCGCTTCGGAAGAATATGACTACAAGGCCCAGAACTTTATTATTTATCCAATAAAGGTAAACCAGATGAGGCCTGTTGTGGAGGAGATCGTTAGTCACGGGAAAAAATTCAATATCGGACTGGAGGCGGGCTCAAAACCGGAGCTTCATGCGGTTATCGCAATAAATACTGATCCCGAGTCGCTTATAATCTGCAACGGTTACAAGGATGAAGATTATATTGAGCTTGCCCTGCTCGCTCAGAAGATGGGAAAAAGGATCTTCCTTGTTGTTGAAAAGCTGAATGAGCTTAAGCTCATAACTACTATTGCCAAGCGATTGAAGGTCACTCCGAACCTGGGGATACGCATTAAGCTGGCCAGCGTGGGAAGCGGAAAATGGGAAGAATCGGGAGGGGATATCAGCAAATTCGGACTCACTTCGAGTGAGCTCCTGGAAGCAATCGATTTCATTGAAAGGAATAAAATGAGGGATTGTATCCGGCTGATTCATTTTCATATCGGGAGCCAGGTCACAAAAATACGGCGGATCAAGGTCGCGTTGAGGGAAGCATCCCAGTTTTATGTACAGCTCCGAAAAATGGGATTCAATGTTGAATTTGTCGACATCGGCGGCGGACTTGGTGTCGATTATGACGGAACCGCTTCTTCAAACAGCGAAAGCAGCATGAATTATACCATACAGGAGTATGTCAATGATTCCATAAGCACATTCGTTGACGCTGCCAACAAGAATAATATTCCTCATCCGAATATCATTACCGAATCAGGAAGGTCGCTGACAGCTCATCATTCGTTATTGATCTTTGAAGTGCTTGAAACAACAAAATTGCCGTCATGGGATGATGAAGAGGCAATTGAAGAAAATGACCATGAACTGGTGAAGGAACTCTACCTCCTTTGGGATAATGTGAACCAGCCCAGGATGCTTGAGACATGGCACGACGCCCAGCAGATCAGGGAGGAAGCGCTGGACAGGTTCAGTCTCGGATTGATCGACCTGAAAACCAGGGCCCAGACTGAACGTCTTTTCTGGTCGATTGCAAGAAGGGTTTACCAGCTCGCGAAAGTTACAAAACATGTACCTGATGAACTCAGGCAGATCTCAAGGATCCTTTCGGATAAATACTTCTGCAACTTCTCGCTATTCCAATCGTTGCCCGATGCATGGGCAATCGACCAGATATTCCCCATCATGCCCATACACAGGCTGAATGAGGAACCTGTCAGATCAGCAACCATCCAGGACATGACATGTGACTCGGATGGAAAGATCGATAATTTCATATCAACCAGGAATTCACCCTATCACCTGCCCATCCATCCTTTCAGAAGTAAGGAACCATATTATCTCGGAGTTTTCCTGGTCGGTGCATACCAGGAAATACTCGGCGACCTGCATAATCTGTTCGGTGATACAAATGCCGTGCATGTATCGGTTGATGAGAACGGGTACAAGATTGATCAGGTAATTGATGGTGAAACAGTTGCAGAGGTCCTGGAATATGTCCAATATAATCCTAAGAAAATGGTACGAACCGTTGAGACATGGGTTACATCTTCAGTTAAAGCCGGGATAATCACCCTGGAGGAAGGTAAGGAATTCCTGTCCAATTACAGGTCGGGTTTATACGGGTATACCTATCTGGAATAGACATCTTTATACCTTCGGTAAAATCGCTCCATCCAGTACGGAATGGTCTTTGGCAGTATTTATTTTCTACCCGGCCAGCCCCGGATGGAGAAATGGAATTTTACGGCAGTTGATATGCTTTTAAAAATTCCGGGCAATTGATTGTTGAGTTCGAATTTTTTTCTAAATTAACGTACTCAATTCGTTTCAGACTGATCGTGATTAATAACCCTTTTAATTTATTTGACTATGAACGAAACTTCTACTTCATCATTCGATCTTAATGTATTTATCAGGGAGTCAAAAGAGACCCTGGTAAATCCGAAATCTTACTTCTCGACTCTCAAAACAACTGGCGGCATGGCCGAGCCATTGATAAAGGCTGTCATCTATGGAGCTGTGGCAGGACTGATTGTTTTCCTGTGGAGTCTTCTTGGGCTGGGGGCTGTCAGAGGGGGCATGCTTGGAGGAACTGTAGGCGTTATGGCACTTGTCTGGTATATCATATCCGGAATAATCGGATTATTCCTTGGAGCCGTGATTCTGCTGGTGATCTCCTCGATCTGCAAGGGAAGCACCGATTTTGAAGCCAATGCCAGGGTTGTTGCTTCAACAATGGTTATAATGCCTGTTAATGCATTGCTTGGATTTACTGGAGGAATAAACTCAACCCTGGGAATGATAATATCTCTTGCGGTAAATCTCTATGCTCTTTACCTTTTATACCACGGCCTTGTGGAGACTCTCAAGGCAAAACCGGATACGACGAGGATAGTTGTGTATGTCCTTGCAGGGCTGCTGGTACTTTTCACAATCATTGGGATGGGTACCCGTAAAAAAATGAACAGGTTGATGGATGATTTTAGCAATGAGGATCTTAAGGAAATGATCCAGGACTCTGAAAATAATTAGTAGTATTTCATACCCACTAGCCAGGATCCGGTAAACATACCCGGGCCTGGCATTTTTAATTGTGTATATTTGTCAGTTTTATTGAAACTTCTGTAACCTTACAGGGTTGTGTGAGCAGCGGTTGTTTTATGTCATTTGATGAAAAACCTCTTCAAATCAGGGAATATCTTTATTGTTCTGGCATACAGGATTTGGTTAATGATCTTTATTTTTACCCTATGCCGGATCGGCTTCTATGTTTTTAATTTCCGGATGTTCCCCGATATAGGATTTAAGGAAATGATGACAATTATGGGGGG
>Ga0105095_10000072_pt1 | contig 36763 bp, 28 predicted proteins | sample PPLLak2March2015_2_FD_79180 | JGI IMG/M metagenome (GOLD analysis project Ga0105095, IMG submission 79180) | Freshwater sediment microbial communities from Prairie Pothole Lake near Jamestown, North Dakota, USA - PPLs Lake P8 Core (3) Depth... | ecosystem: Environmental > Aquatic > Freshwater >...
GCGGACGGCGACAACGACACTGTGCCCGGCATGCCTCTGGAGGGGTGCTCGAGGCTCTGGATCCGGAGCGGTACCTACGCGGCTTGCAGCAAGCGCATCGTCCAAGCCAGCTCGCGGAGATCTGCATGAGGTTGAGACTGCTCGCCTGCGTGTGCCTGACAGCCGGGGTGGTCGCCTGCGCCGAATCCGCGAAGCTGCCGTTCTCCGCGGGTGTCGGGGCAGAACCAGCTCTGCCACTGCCGAACAAGACGCTGATTCCGACGGTCGACATCGCACCGGCGAAGGGATGGCCCGCCGGCATGACACCGGTTGCCGCCGCGGGTCTAAAGGTGGTCGCGTTTGCTAACGGGCTCGATCACCCGCGATGGTTGTACGTCCTACCGAACGGCGATGTCCTGGTGGCCGAGACCAACCGCCCGGCCGTGTCAGAAGGCAGCAACCGCGGAGGCCTCAGGAAATGGCTCATGAAGCGGGTGATGGCGCGTGCCGGCGCAGCGGTGCCGAGCGCCAATCGCATCACCCTGCTGCGCGATGCGGACGGCGACGGGGTAGCCGAGACGCGCTCGGTCTTCTTGCAGGGACTGCATTCCCCGTTCGGTATGGCGCTGATAGACAACGACCTGTTCGTGGCGAACGCAGACGCCATCGTACGCTTCCCGTACACCACGGGCGCAGGTGTCGTGAACTCGCGGGCTGGCGTGAAAGTGGTCGACCTGCCGGCGGGCGTCAACCATCACTGGACCAAGAATCTGCTCGCCAGCCGCGACGGCACCCGGCTCTACGCAAGCGTCGGATCGAACAGCAACGTGGGGGAGAACGGCATGGCCGCCGAGGAAGGCCGGGCTGCAATCTGGGAGGTCGACGCGAAGGCCGGAACCAAGCGCCCGTTCGCCTCCGGGCTGCGCAACCCGAACGGGTTGGCGTGGGAGCCGAAGACCGGGGCGTTGTGGACGGTGGTAAACGAGCGGGACGAGCTCGGCAGCGATCTTGTGCCCGATTATCTGACCTCGGTGGTCGACGGCGGGTTCTACGGCTGGCCCTACAGCTACTGGGGGCAGCACGTCGATGCGCGCGTCCAGCCACCGCGGCCGGACCTCGTCGCTGCGGCTATCAAGCCGGACTACGCGCTGGGCACGCATGTTGCGCCCCTCGGCCTCACGACTTCCGAGGGTGCCGCGCTGCCGTCCCGCTACGCAAGCGGCATGATCATCGGGCAGCACGGCTCTTGGAACCGCCGGCCGCTCAGCGGTTACTCGGTGGTCTTTGTGCCTTTCCGGGACGGCAAGCCATCGGGATTGCCGTCCGACGTACTGACCGGCTTCGTCAACGCCAACGGCGAGGCATACGGGCGCCCGGTGGGAGTGGCCATCGACAAGCGCGGCGCGCTGCTCGTGGCAGACGATGTCGGCAATACGATCTGGGCCGTGTCGTCGGCCGAGGCGGTCCCCTGAGGCGTGCGCGCTCGACAAAGGCGGACGAAGCGAGGCCAACCAATGCAGCCTACAAGGTTAAGCTTGCGGCCAATCCTGCCGAGCAGATTCCAGTGACCGGAGTCTCCCACGTGGCGCGCGCAAAACGCACCGCCGCACCACTACAGGCCGGCACGCAGGCGCTGAAAGCCATCCACCGAGTCTTCCCGTTCAGCCACTTCATCATCAGTCTGATGTTCGTCGCTGGCGCGTTGGCGCTCATGGTCTTTGCCGCGCTCGAGCTCTGGCAGGGCATTCAACCCGCTGGCGATTCGCTTGCCAGCGAACGCATCAACGCCATCCTGGAGAGCATCGCCTTGCTCACTGTCGCAGTTGCAGCGTTGGAGCTGGGCCAGACCCTCCTCGAGGAAGAGGTGCAGCGGGAAGCGCAGATGAGTGCGCCAACGCGTGTCCGCCGCTTTTTGTCGCGCTTCATGGTGGTTCTGGTTGTCGCTCTGTCCATTGAGGCATTGGTGTTGGTCTTCCGTCTGGGCCGGGAGGCGCCGGAGCAATTGCCGTTCGCGGGGTTGATCGGATTCATGGCGGCGACGCTTCTGGCCGCATGGGGTGTGTTCGTGCGGCTGAATCGCAGCGCTGAGGAACTGGAGCCGGAGGCGATGCAGGAGGCTAAGGAGGAGGATAGCAAGGTGACACAAGCTGTCCAGGAGGGCGATTGACTCGACCCGCCCGGGGAGCGCATGCCAGTGCTCGGTCCGAGTGCGGCCCCGACAGGAGCTACGGGGGCCGCTCGCCGCGGTCGGCACAACAGGTGGTCTACGGTTCGAGGAGGACTTTGAGTGCGCCATCCCTCAGGGTGGTGGACAGCCTCCTGCAACCCTCCCGCCGCGCGCAATGAGCGCAATCCTTGCACTCGCTGAGCACTGCCTTCACCCTTCGCTCCGGCGTCAAGCTCCCACCGCGCGAGCGGCGGGACTACGTCAGCATAGGCAGTCGTGGTCATCTTCCGCCCAGCGCGTGCGGCACTCTGCTTGCTGGATCACTTGTGTGTTGAACCACGTCTGGAGGCCCACATGGCCAAGGGAAGCAAGCAAGCGTACACGGACAAGCAGAAGCGGCAGGCCGAGCACATCGAGGAAGGCTATGAGAAGCGCGGCCTGGGTCAAGAGGAAGCCGAGCGCCGCGCCTGGGCGACGGTGAACAAGATTTCTGGCGGCGGAAAGAAGAGCGGCAGCGGCCGGGGAAAAAAGGCAAACCCAGCTCCCTCGAAGACAGGCGGCAAGCGCGGGGGGGCTCGTGCCGGGAGCTCCACTAAGCGTGCGGCCCCGAGAAGAGCGTCGCCTCGCAGGACGCCCTCGCGGGCCGGTAACGGCAAACAGGGGAACTAGCTCGATGCGCTCCGTTACGAAGTTGCTGACAGCCGCTGCTCTAGCCACTGCAGCTTGTGCTGCTCATGCCCAGACTCTGCAGGTACCGATGCGTCTGGTTGGTACGGCGGGCGTAGGCGAGTCGATCGGCATCATCACGGTTACCGAGGCAGCGGGTGGCTTGATGTTCACACCCACCCTCGATGGTCTGCCGCCCGGACTGCATGGCTTCCACGTTCATGAGAAACCCAGCTGCGATCCGGCAATCGATCCGGATAAAAGCAAGGTGATGCCGGCACAAGCCGCCGGCGGCCACCTGGACCCCCGCAAGTCCGGCCAGCACAAGGGGCCGATGGGTGACGGTCACCTTGGCGACCTGCCGGCACTGAGGGTCGATCTCAGCGGGAAGGCAACCTCCCCCGTGATCGCGTCGCGATTGAAGATGACCGATCTGGCTGGCCGCGCACTGATGATCCACGCGGGCGGGGACAACTACTCCGACAGGCCTGAAAAGCTCGGTGGCGGCGGCGAGCGCATCGCGTGCAGCGTCATTGGATCGTAAGGCGTCATTGGATCGTAACCTGGCGGCACGCTCGTGCCGCTCGGCTTCCCGGCGCGGAGGAAGGTTCCAAGGTCGCCACCAGCTGCGGTCCGCGGGTCCGGCTTGCGCGCGTGCAGGCGATACGGGTTCGAAGCAAGCTTCCGGATCATGCCTTGCTCGCTCCCGACCTGCCGACACGCGCAGGAAGGGTGTAGCGCGCCTCGATCGCCGCGCGGATCTCCTGCCGGCTCTGCGACGGGGACAGCGCTGTGTGACGCTCGATTTCGCGCACTTGGCCGGCGAGCGTCTGGTCCTTGATGGCAGCCGCGATCCACCGCGAGTAATCGCCCTTGCGCAAGTGATAATCCCAGGTCTGGTCGTCAACGCCATCGCCGATCTGCATGAACATGATGAGGTTGTGCGCACGCAGATTGAGTTTCTCCTCCGGTCCCTTGAAATAGAAGCTGCGATCCGATGGCAACTCACCCTCTGCGTACTTGCGGCGATGGCGCCGCAGAGTAGTCTGAGGTGGCGCGATCTGCAGCATGAACGGCTCTTCGCGCCGGCGCAAAGGCCAGACAATGGCCTGACCGGGCTCCAGGTTGGTCTTGGGAATCGATGTAGCGAGCGCTCCCACGGCGCTGCAGAACTTTCCGATCGTCGATTGGGGAGCTTTGCCGGTAACGACTATGACGTCGACATTGCTTAACACGGCATGGGCGACCGAGTCCGGATGAACGGTGACAAAGAGCATCGAGGTGAACGCCTCGGGCAGAATCATCTGTGCCGGCTTCCAGTCGGCGGGCAACAGATGATGCGTCTCGTCGACAACGATCCAGTGCGGCCGTCCGGTCTTTACACGCAGCTCCAGCAGCCTCGGCAGCAGACCGAGGAAGAACGCCGGTCGATCCTGCAGCGGGAGGCTCACCAGATCGACGACCACGTTGGCGTCTGGCTTCTGGAGCGCGGTCAAGATCTCCGGCATGCTCGGCGCGCGCTCCACGCTGCCCAGGACGATGGCGTCGGGAAACTCCGCGTAGTCGCCCTCCGGATCCACCACGCAGAACTGGTACCGCTGCTCGACTAAACGTTCCAGGATGCCGGTCACGAGCGTCGACTTCCCGCTTCCCGACGATCCGGCCAGCAGGAGGTTCTCGCCGGCCGGGGCTATGCCTACCCGTTCACCGCTACCGCGGGTGCCCAGGAGAATCGTTCTGCGCGCTGCCCGGGGCGGCACGTCCTCGAGATCGTGGGCCAGAAGATCCCGAATCAGCTCCGTGACGCCTTCGCCATGTGCCTTCGCAACGGTGCGATCGGCGATCTCCTTCAGGGCCGGAACCGCGTTGGCGACAGCCGCAGAGTATTCGGCCAGTTGCAGCAGGGCATGGTCGTTCTCGGCATCGCCGATCGCCACGACGTTGTGCGGCGACAGTCCGAGCTCGCCGAGCGCAGCCATCAGGCCATAAGCCTTGTTCACGTTCGGCGGCAAGACCATCACCGCCCCCTTGTTGAAGATGACCTGAAGCTCCAGTCCCAGGTCTCGAATCACCTCCAGCACCGTCGATTCGTGAGGTCGGACTGTCGCGACTACGCATTTCCCGACAGACAAGGGCGAGACGCCGCGCCGCTGCAACTCCAGGAACAGGGACTCCGGAGGAGGTGGCGCGAGCAGTTCGGTTTCGCGCGCACTGGGTCGATACAAGAGACCCCCGTTCTCGGCCACCACGCGATCGAACAGCCCGATCTCGGGGAAGATTTCGAGGAGCTGCGGCAGCTCGCGTCCGGTGACAAGGACCAATCGTCGACCGCTAGCGGTGACCCGCTCGAGCGCATCGACCGTGGTGTCCGCCACTCGTCCATCCTTTGCCAGGGTGCCGTCGTAGTCCACTGCGAGAGCGAGGTAGCGCACAGCAAATGTCTCCAAGACACAGCAATTGCCGCCGAGAGCGTGGCGGTCGCCATGCCCGGCGGCACATATCGAACGCAATCGCTCCCGCCTTCGCGGCCTGCCTCACGGTCCGTCCTCAAGCGTCAAGCGCGCAACGACTGCTATTGCTGATGGCCTCGTCAAGAGATGCGCCATCGAGCCAGGTACAGCCAAGCCACCATGTAAGAAATGCAGCCAACGCTGGCCAACCGCCACCAGCTTTTCGCACTACCGGAGATGTTTCTTGGCACCCTCGGTGCCTGGACTTCGTCGCTTTCCAGCTCCGACCACTGAGCGACTTGCTGCAGGGCCTGCATGCGGCTCCAGCAGTAGGCGCACTGCAGAAGCGCAACCAAGCGTTCCTGGCAGTCTTCGGTGTCGGAGACCGACTCCACAGACCCCACTGATCTGCAGCCCTTGCTGTCGGCGTCTTGATCGGCTGTATCGTCGACAATCTGCATTTCCAGGTACATGCTCGATCTCCTCACGAAACCCCGCCAAGCGCCCAGAGCCACGTCCTCTGGATACCACCTATGAGCCATTCCTTCAGAACTCCGCGTCGTGGACCTCGGCAGCGGCCTTGTAGGCGACCCATCCGGTTTTCCAGCGGTGGCTCGCACAGCTGTCCGGTGCCGTCTCCTGAGCGGTGCGCTTTACCTGAGCTTCGTAACCATTTCTCTGCACCAGAGAAAGCAGCGCCACACGCTGTCTGTCCGGTAGATGCGCGCTGAGAAACCGCACTGAGAACTGCTTGAACCTCGCCGCTTCGCCCTCGCTCGCCCAGCCACATACGCTGGCAGTGTCCGCCAGCCAGAACAGCTGGGTGATCTCCTGGGCCGCCGCCGCAAGCCCATACCCCGGCAAAGCTTCGCTGTGCGCTGTGGTCACGGCAACGAATGAGCCGGTGACGCCGAGAAGAACCCGCCACGGAACTGCCGACAAGCGCGTGCCCATATATATAGTCTCCATCGTTCGTTGCCTGTCTAGACTCTGCAACCCGCATGCCGGCGTTGATGCAACCGGTGAGATCTTGATTTGGAGGGACGTGCGGGCGGCATCGGTAACCCGATGAGTGCAACCCGATGAGTCGTCAGGGCGTGAAGCAGAGAAACATTGGTGTGCAGGTTCTACATGCCGAACGCTGGCCGAGGCAGTCTCGAGCGTTCCCCCGTGAAGTAGGACTGTGCCCGACAGCACAATCAGGATTGCGCTTATAGCGTGGATAGGGCATAGCGCGCATGATAGGTACAACTGTAGCCAGTAGTGCATCCGGAGATCCCATGCCGGTCATCGTGAACGAGCGCGCGATCGAACCCACGCCACATCGGCCGCAGCGTCGTCTGCGGGTTTTGCTGGTTGAGGACTCGCCGTTGATCCGGGAGCGTCTGATCGAGTCGATTTCCGACCTCGATAGCGTCGACATCGTCGGCCACGCGGACACCGCCGCTGATGCGTTGTCCGCCTTGCGGCGCGTAGCGTGCGACGCCGTCGTGCTGGACCTGCAGCTCAAGGCTGGCCATGGATTCAATGTCCTCGCCGCCCTGAGAACGCCGTCCGATCGGCCGAGAGTCACGGTAATCGTGCTGACGAGTTTTGCCTCCAAAGAGTACCGGGACCGCAGCATGCAGCTTGGCGCGGACTACTTCTTCGACAAGGCGCGGGACTACGATCGCGTGAGCGAGGTGCTCGAGGAACTGGCATTGGGCCGTGCGCGCAATCGGGGGTCAGGGTAGGCCGCTCCGAGCGGGATCACTCGAACAATCGACTTGTGTGGCCCTCCGCGGCGTATCGCAGCAACCCGAAAAGCGCGTGAGCCGCCGAGGCTTCACCAAACAGCCGCTGGGAGGTCTAGAATGGTTGTGTCGCGGTCCGAATCCGCGAGAGGTCTCATATCCGGCTGTCATCGGGTGCCATCGCGCGAGGGTCGTCGCGTTCGAATGCCGCAAATGCTCTCTCGCATCCTGGAACCCGGCTATCTGGCGAAGACGGGCGCGCTCGCGGTCTGCTACTTCGTGGCCGCAACGGCTTCCCTGTTGCTCGCCATTCCTCCGGGGTATGCCACCGCGGTGTGGCCTCCATCGGGAATCGCGTTGGCAGCCCTGCTGCTCTTTGGAGCCCGAGTCTGGCCTGGCGTCTGGCTGGGCGCACTGCTGGCCAACTTCGCGATCAACCACTCCCCGGGCCTGGCCGTTGCGATCGCGAGCGGGAATACGCTGGAGGCGCTGTTGGCGGCCTGGCTCGCGCAGCGCTTCCTGGATGCGGCACGCGAGTTCCTGCGGGCCGAATCGGTATTTCGTTTTGCGCTGATCGCCGCAATCAGCAGCTGCGTCGCGGCCACCGTCGGCGTTGTTGCGCTTTACCTGTCCGGCCGCATCGAGCCCGGCGAGCTGCATGGGAACTGGTACACCTGGTGGCAGGGTGACCTGAGCGGCATTATCGTGGTCGCACCCTTTTTGCTGGCTTGGCTGAGTGGCGAGGAGCGGCGCGGGATGCACAGCCGCCCGAGCGAGGTTGTCGCCTTCGGGGTTTTGTTCAGCCTCGCCTTCACTGCCGTATTCGCGCTCGGCTGGTGGGTCGGCACGGATATCGCCCGCTCCCTCATCTTCCTGCTGATCCCTTTCATGGCCTGGGCAGGCTTACGGTTCGATCAACGGACGGTCACTGCCACCATCGTGGCGGTTACGGGAGTGGCCGTATTGGCCACCATCAACAACCGCAGCCCCTTCCAGTTCTTCACTCGGAACGAAGCTCTGCTCACTTTGCAGGCATTCATCACCACGGTCGCGTTGATGGGCCTGGTCCTTTGTGCGTTGACGCGGCAGCGCAGGGATGCCATTGCCACCCTTCAGCACGGCAGCAACCAGCTCGAGGCGATGGTGGCGGACCGCACCAGGGATCTGGCGGACAAGAACGAGGATCTGGCGCGGGATATCGCCGAGAAGGAGCGGCTCGCCTTGGCTCTCCAGGCACGGGAAGCGCAGTTGGCCGAAGCGCAGGCCATCACCCATGTCGGCTCTTGGGATTGGGACGTGCAGGCTGATCGCGTGACTTGGTCGGCCGAATTGTTCCGGATCTACGGAATCTCGCCCGAGGAGTTTGGCGGAACCGTTGCCGACTACCTGTCACGGGTACACCCCGACGACCGGGAGCGTGTCAGCCAGGCAGTGGAGCATGCGCTGAAGGAACGCGAACCATGGGAACTGACCGAAAGGATCCTGCGGCCGGATGGAACGGTTCGCGTATTGAAGACGCTCGGGAAAGTCCTGACTGACGCGCAAGGGAATATCGCGAGCATGTACGGCGCGTGCCTGGACGTGACGCGGGCCACCCGGGTAGAGCAGGTCCAAGCGGTCCAGATCCGGGTCACGACGGCGTTGCTGGACGCATCGTCGTCGGAGGAAGCGATCGTGAGCGCGATGCGCAGCATATGCGAGGGCCTAGGTTGGGTGGTTGCCCAGACCTGGCAGGTCGATCCGGGTGCCGAGAGCATGCGGCCGGCGTTCTCCTGGCCCCCGGACTCGAGCGCCGCGACGTTCGTGGCGGAGAGCAGACCCCTGAGCTTGAAGCGGGGCGAGGGTCTCCCGGGCCGCTGCTGGCAGCGGGAGACCGTCGTCTGGATCGAGGATGTGGCTGCGGATCCGACCTTCCTGCGGGTGCATAGCGCGCGCCGGGAGGGTTTGCACGGCGCATTCGCCTTTCCGTTGATCGCGGGCAATCAAGTCCTCGGTGTGATGGAGTGCTTCAACAAGGCGGCGCAAAGGCCGGACACAGAGCTCGTGCACATGCTCACGAGCGTGGGCAACCACCTGGGCGAATACATCGTTCGCAACCGCTCCCAGTCGCTGCTGCGCCAGTCCGAGCAGCGCTTCCGTGTCTTGGTACAAGGGGTCAAGGAGTATGCGATCTTCATGCTCGATCCGGACGGTTGCGTCTCCACGTGGAATACGGGTGCAGAGCGCATCAAGGGATATCGCGCCGACGAGATCATCGGCGTGCACTACTCGCGCTTCTTCCCTCCCGAGGACCTGGCGGATAACAAGCCGGCTCGCGAGCTCACCGCGGCAACACGGCAAGGACAGTTCGAGGGCGAGGGTTGGCGCATACGTAAGGACGGTTCGCGGTTCTGGGCGAATACGGTCATAACCGCCTTGCATGACGAGAACGGCCGCCTGCGCGGATTTGCCAAAGTGACGCGCGACATGTCCGATCGCAAACGGCTGGAAGCGCTGGAGGAAGCCGGACGCCAGACCCGTCAGTTCCTCGCCATGCTCGCCCACGAGCTGCGCAATCCGTTGGCGCCGATACGCAATGCGGTCAGCGTGATGCGAATTCGCGAGCCCGGTGACGAGCAGCTGCGTGCCTGCAGGGACATCATCGAGCGGCAGGTCGAGCACCTCTCGCAGCTGGTCGATGACCTGTTCGATGTCAGCCGGATCACGAGCGGGAAGGTCGCGCTGCAGAAGCGGCCGATCGATGTGGCCTCAGCCGTGTCCCGTGCCGCCGAATGCGTGCGGCCGTTCATCGACGCACGCCAGCAGATGCTCGAGATCGATGTTCCAAAGGAGCCGATTGCGGTCCACGGCGATCTCACCCGGCTTGCGCAGATCGTGCAAAACCTCCTGCACAACTCTGCCAAGTACACGCCGCCCGGCGGGAGGATCGTCCTCACGCTGCGCAGGGAGAGCGATACTGCGGTCATCCGAGTGCGGGACAACGGTGTCGGCATCGCGACCCACCTGCTGTCGAAGGTGTTCGACCTCTTCATGCAGGCGGAACGGCCGGTCGACTGCTCCGACGGCGGCTTGGGCATCGGCCTCACCCTGGTGCGCCAGCTGGTCGAGCTGCATGGGGGCAGCGTCGCTGCCTCGAGCGAGGGGCCCGGGCGGGGAGCCGAGTTCACGGTTCGGCTCCCGTGCTTGCGCTCGAGCATTCCCGCGCCGGCCTTGCCTGACCACACGGTGGTTGCGACTGGAGTGCCGAGTGCCTCCGGCCTGCCTCGCATCCTGGTAGTCGACGACAATCGGGACTCGGCCGAGAGCATGGCGCTGCTGCTTCGACTCTCCGGGCACCAGACCTGGCTCGCGTTCGACGGCCACAGCGCGGTGTCGCTGGCGGCCGAGCATTCGCCGGACGCGGTGCTGCTCGACATAGGTCTCCCCGGGATGGACGGTTACCAGGTCGCCTCCAAGCTGCGTGAGCTGCCTCAGACCTCCGACAGTCTTCTCATTGCACTGACCGGCCATGGCCAGGAAGAGGACCGGCAGCGCTCGAAGGCGGCCGGCTTCAGCGAGCATTTCGTCAAACCGGTGGACGTCGAGTCGCTCTTCCGAGCCATCGCACGCCACCAACGTGCGCGACCGGGCGGACAGCGGCCGTGACGCGCGCCGGAGCGCACCGAAGAAAAGGTCAAGCCGCGCCTTCCCGGGCGCTGTGGCGGCGACCAAGCCGCTAGCGCTCGCTCGCTCCAGCGGGCCCGATAGAGCTCAGCGCTGCGCCGCTGCGTGCTGCGCCGCCGGAACCGGAATTACCCGCTACACCGTACTCCCTGCCTGCACCGGGGATCTGCGTTGTGCCCTTGCTCCAACGGAAACGCATGGTGCCCCATTTGTGCGCAGTGAGACTTCAGGCTCTACGGCACGCTGCTTGCGGCAGCTCTTTGCAGAACATCCTTTGCCTCTATCTGCCGCTATGGAGTCATGATGAAAGCCCCGCTTTGCACCAGCACGCACGGCGCTCGCGAGCCCATCCCGGCCGCAGTCGTCGAGGAGTCCGAGTGGCGGCCGACGCCAGCCGCCAGGCCGCTTCATCTGCGTGCGATCGCAGGCCTTGCCGGCGTGCTTGCGCTGATGTCGCCCGCTGCCTCGATACCCATGGCGCGCGCTGCGCCGGAAGCAAGTGACGATGGCGTGCCGCAGGCATTCGACACGGCCGCGTGCTACCAGCTTGTGCAAGACACCGGTCGCATAATCGCTTGGGCGCGCTGGGAACTTGGCGCCTCGGAAGATAAAGTCGTGGCGCAGTTCGAGGAAGGCACACCGGAGTGGATCGTCGATCTGACCGACCGCTGGATCGCAGACGCCTATCACTGGAAGGTCACCGACGATCAAGTCCAACAATGGGCAAGCGAGCTGGGGGATGGCGCTGCTTGGCCGCGGGCAGAGGAGCTCACAACACCTCAGACCATCGCAATCTGGCTGCGCCGCATCGCACGCCAATGCCACGAGTTGCACGTTTGAGTACGCATCGACGCGGCGAGCAGCAGGTCGGCTCTATCACCCGTGACACACTTCGGCCCCCGTCAAAGCAGCCGATCAAGGCAAGCTGCTCCAACGGCCGGCAGCCTTCGACGATGGAATCGGGTGGCCGTGCTCGTGCTGCTAGCCGTCGCCGCCGCTCTGGCAACGCCGATCGTGGTCCTCCTGATTGACGCAAACATCTTGCGCTCGCCCATAGCCCGTTACGTCAGCGTCAGACTGGATCGCACGGTTGCCATCAACGGAGACCTTCGAGTCAAAATCTTCAAAGCTCCGCGCTTGGAGATCAACGATGTTGTTCTAGGCAACGCGCAATGGGGAACTCGCCCGGCAATGCTGCAAGTCGAGCGCGCCGTGATCCGGATTCACCTGCTGCGGCTGCTCGGAGGACGGATCGTGTTGCCTGAAGTGGAGCTGACCAAGCCGAAGCTTCTGCTGGAAAGGAACGTCGACGGCGCGCCGAACTGGCGCTTCGGCAGGCAGCCGTCGCCAGAGTCGAGTGCGGACCGGCCTGCGCCTGAGATACACTCTCTTTCGATCACTCGCGGAACGCTGCGGTTTCGCGACCCGCTCACCCAATCGGACGTGGTCCTGCAGGTCGATTCGAATCCGGCGGCCTCAGGCGCCTCTACGATCGGATTTGTCGGGCGCGGGCGCCTGCACAATCGCGAGTTCGAACTCGAGGGCCGGGCCGGGTCTCTGCTGGAACTGAACCAGGACGGAAAGCCATATCGATTGGATATCAAGGCGCGCGCCGGCGACACCAAGGCGGCATTCGACGGTACCGTGGTCCCGCTGAAGCTCGAGACCATCGATGGCCGTCTGACCCTGAGCGGAACAGATCTATCCAAGCTCTATCCCATCGTGCCAGTAGCGCTTCCATGGACATCTACTTACCGGGTCTCGGGCCATTTTTTGCGCGACGGGCGGAAGTACTCCTTGCGCGAGCTCACCGGCCGGGTGGGCGGTAGCGACGTGCGGGGAAGCGTGTCGCTCGATCTTGCCCGGAACCGACCCTTCTTGATCGCCGATGTGACTTCAACGCGCCTCGACTACAAGGATCTGGCAGGATTCCTCGGCGCGCCACCACCCGCAAAAGGCCACCGGAGACCGCCAGATCAGCAGCGCGCAGCCGAGGTTCGGCAAGCCACCGGCCTAGTACTGCCAACCAAGCGGTACAATCTGTCGCGCTTGCGAGCCTTCGATGCGGACGTGCAGCTCAAAGCCAAGAGCGTCATTTCACGCGACCTGCCCTTGGACAGCATGGTGGTCCATCTTAAGTTGAAGGATGGAACGCTCATCCTCGCACCTCTGAATTTTGGCGTGGCAGGGGGCCATATGACCGCTGAGGTCACGCTCGATGCTCGCAGGGACAAGATTGAAACCACAGCACGGGCCACCGCCAACAACCTGGAAGCGAAAGCTTTGTTGCCGGCCCTGAAGCGCAGTCCCGGCAGCGCGGGCAAAGTCGGCGGCCGCGCTGCGTTGACTGCCACCGGCAACTCGATCGCAGAGATGGCAGGCTCGGCAAACGGCGAGGTCGCGCTGATCATGTCGCAAGGGAGGGCCAGCACCCTTTCGCTTGTCCTGGTCAATCTCGACCTGGCCAACGCGGCGAAATACCTGCTCTATGGGGACCCCAACGCGCCTGTGCACTGCGGGGTCCTCACCGCCCGAGTGCATGACGGTCGAGCCGCTCCCGATACCTTCGTCGTCGATTCCTCGGAAGAGACGATCACCGGTGACGGGACAATCGACTTCGAGAATGAGCGGTACGACCTGCGGTTGGTTGCGGATTCCAAGCGCGCAAGCCTATTGGCGCTGCGCGGCCCGATCCGCGTGGGCGGCACCTTCAAACATCCGGAAGTCCGGCCCGAGATAGGCCCGGTGGTGGCTCGTGTGGGCGCGGCGATCGCGCTGGGGGTGGTGGCAACGCCGATCGCTTCACTTCTTCCACTGATCGATCCTGGCGATGCGAAGGGCGCCAGCTGCGGCGCCCTCATCGAGCAAGCCAGAAAAGAAGTCCCCGCAGCGCGGTCTTCAGGGCAGCCGGCGCCCCCCGGGTCTGGTAAGAACTGAGAGCTGCGCCGGCCGGCAAAGGCTACCCGTGCGGGTAGATTCTTCTGTTCGTTGCATCCCGTCGTGCCGGCGGGTCAGAGCTTGATCACAGCCAGTCCGACTTCGGGGTCGTGCAACCGCCGCAGGTGCGCCGGGGATTCCGTGATGATCGCTTCCAGGGTGGGCCGTACGCGACCTTCGAGTAGATGACCGCCCAGCGTGGCGGCGTTGCGCTGCGCCAGGACGGCATGCAGGTGCAGCTTCGGCTTTCCGGCGCGGTCTACGGAGATGTCCCCGAGCAGAGACAGCACCTCCGTCTGTTCGTTAACCTGATGTCGCTCGTAGTCCTTGACCTGCCAGTTCCAGAACCCGACGACTGCGGTCGCGAAGGCCCCTATCGCGGTGACCTGCGCCGCAGCGAGACGCTCGGCCTCGGCGAGCGACTGCAGACAAGCCATCGCCTCGTCACCAGCATCGAGCACCACAACGTAGGTTCGTTGTCCCTGCACCTCATGTATGAGCCGGCTTTTCATCTGAACCCCCGTTCGTTTGCATCTCGTTGCCTTGCATGCGCCGTGCCGTCACTTGTCGCACCGTTGCGCGGTGCGCCCGCGGTCGCGCCGGCGCTCATGCAACCGCATCAGCGGAGTCGCCGAGATGCCATGTGCAACGATGGATGCAGCAATAGTGGCGACTGTGATCCCGACCAGATTCCTTCCTAGGGTGGGGTCGACGCCGTGCATGCACGCGTAGGCGATATAGTAGACGGACCCCACCCCGCGGATTCCAAACCAGGCAACAAGCCGGCGCTGCACAGCGGGAAGATAATGCCCCTGTAAAGCTGCGAATACGGCAACCGGCCGAACCACCAGGAGCATTGCGGCGACGAAGGCAAGCAGTCGTATCGACCACTCGACGTAGGCCATCAGCGCTCCCGTCAGCAAAACCACGGCAACTTCGCATAAGCGCTCGGCTTGGCCGGTGAACGTCGACAGCTTCGAGATGAGCCGCTCTTCTGCGTTCGATCCCTGGTCGGCACGGTTGAGTGCCAAAGCGGCGGCGAACACCGCAAGGAAACCATACGTGTGTGACAGGAGCGCGACGCCGTAGACCAATCCGATGACACCGAGCACGAGAAACTCCTCGAACTCAAGCGAGCGGCTCGAGCGGCGCAACCACAGCACAATGGCGTTCACCAGGCGGCCGCACGCGAATCCAACGCCGACACCGCCCGCCACGGCCCAGAGAAGATCGCCCAGCAACCAGCGCGTGCCGAGTGCACCGAGCGGGTGGACGCTCAGCAGCCCCAAGGCAAGCATCACCATGGGAAACGCCATGCCATCGTTGATCGCGCCCTCGGCCGTCAGCGAGAAGCGCACGGCGTCCCGGTCATCCGGCGCGCGAATCTGAACGTCCGACGCGAGCACCGGGTCGGTGGGCGCCAACACAGCCCCAAGCAGGAGCGCAACGGGCCAGGGCAGACCGAGCAACAGCCATGCGATGCAGGCGGTTATGACAATGCTCGCCAGCATCCCCGACGATGCCAGTCGCAGGGGCACGCGCCAGGTGCGATGCGTCAGGGGCACTCGCAGCTTCAGCCCCACCGCAAACAGCGACACCAGCACCGCGATTTCGGCGAGTACCTCGACCACAGCCCCATGCTGCGCCGGATCGATCGCGAGCAGGCCAACGCCCGCAGGCCCGATCGCCCAACCTACCGCCAGATAGATGATTGCTGCACTGACGGGAAGGCGTTGAACCAGCGGGCCAGCGAACGCCATCAGCACCAGAATCGCTCCGATGATCAGAAACCAGAAGGCCAGCATAGGGCTGTACGGCCGCTCATCCTGTCAGCCCTCCGCGCAATCCCGGTGCCGTGCTCATGGATCCCGCGCATGGAAGCCGGCACCCAGTCTGCGCGGCACACCGCAGCGGGCACGCTGGCGAGCGGTGGCGCGGCTTGTCTTACCTGCGAGCCGGGCACGTGAAGCAGTGCTACGCAGTAGGGGCGGCGCTATGCAGATGCGCGTTTTTGCTCTGACAGCGCGCGCCTCTGGCGAGTTTGCGGCTGGAACGGCCCCCACTGCGGAAGGATGATTGCGGCTCAGCAGGCATCGCGTTTGCAGCGCATAGGCTTGTGCAGCGCGCCACCCTGTCGTCAGCGCGGGCATGTTCGGCTTCCCCCTACGCCTCTCCCTCCCCGGCGTAGGTTCCTGGCCCCGCCCCCTCCCGCGGGGCCTTTTTTCTCACTCAGCCGAGCCGGGCCACCGCCGGTAATTCTGACCGCGTGTGTAGCGTTTACGGCGCGCGTACTGCAACAGCGTGCGTACTCATCGTCCCGCATCGGCTTTCGAAACCGTTGCCGAGCAAGGCTCTGCCTACCACCGTGGGGACTAGCCGCGGCATCGCGCATCGCGGGCATGCACATTGCCATTGCCCAATTGCCCTCAGCACTCGACGTGGCGACCCGGGGCGCATGCTCGGCATGCTCGTACATGGTGCCCTGTTGAGATGCTTGCTTGGCAGCTAAGCTGTCCTTAGTGGAACTTGCGCACTCGCATGTCGGATTTACACCGACTCGGGAGTGTCAGAACAGAAGAGGCAATGCAATGGGTACGATCTTCATGGAGATGCGGCAGCGTGGCCAAATGACGCTGACGCCTCGTCTGCAGCAATCCGTGCGGCTGCTGCAGCTCTCATCGCTCGAGTTCGCCCAAGAGCTGCAGCAAGCGCTGGCGAGCAATCCGTTCCTCGAGGAGATCGAGGACGAACAGGAGAACGAAAGCGATGGCCTTCACCCGGCAGGACCCGACATCGCCGTCCCCGCGAGCGAGGAGAGCTTCCCGCGGGAGGAGCCAGTCGATGATTCTATCGCGCCGTCTTCCGACACATACGGCGACAACCACCCCGAGGCGACAGCCGCAAGAACGCGCGAGGACGGCGAGGCGGACTGGACGGAATGGACCGAGGCGACTCCGTCGCTGCGCGACCATCTGCAGGGCCAGCTCCAGCTGTGCAGTCTCTCGTCGCGCGACCGCGGCTTGTGTCAGCTGCTGATCGAAGCGCTGGACGACGACGGGTACTTGCGCCAGAGTTTCGATGAGCTTGCGCCGCTGGTGCACGCCGAGCCCCCTGTCGAGGATGTGGAGTGGAGCGCGGCGTTGAAGCTCGTGCAATCCCTGGAGCCTGCCGGAATCGGAGCGCGCGACCTGCGCGAATGCTTGTTGGCTCAGCTGCCCGCACCCGCCGATTGCACGCCGGAGCAATCCCTCGCACGGCGCGCGATTGCCGATCATTTGCAGGCGCTCGCGCGACGAGATCTCGTCGGGCTCGAGCGCTGGTTGGAAGCCAGCGCCGAGCAAATCCGAGCCGTATTCCAGCTCATCCGCCGCCTTGATCCTCACCCCGGCTGGCGTTTTGGCCAGCCGGACACGCGCTATATCGTACCGGATGTCATTGTGCGCAAAGTCAAGGGGAAATGGCTCACCCACATCAATCCCGCGGTGCTGCCGCGCGTGGGCATCAACCGGATGTACGCCGAGCTCTTTCAGAGCAATCGAACCGCAGCGCATGCCCAGCTCGCCACCCAGTTGCAGGAAGCGCGCTGGTTGATTCGCAGCAGTGAGCAGCGATTCGCCACCATCCTGCGGGTCGCCGAGTCGATTGTCGCAATACAGCGTGCCTATCTGGAATACGGCGAGCTTGCCATGAAGCCCCTCGGGCTGAGACATATTGCCGAGGAGCTCGGGTTGCACGAATCGACGGTGTCGAGGGTGACCAGCAACAAGTACATGGCCACGCCCCGCGGACTGGTCGAGTTCCGCCGATTCTTCTCGCGCGAGCTCAAGACCGACACGGGCGGGACCTGCTCGGCCACGGCGATCCGTGCGCTGATCAAGGAGATGATAGGCTCTGAAGAGCAGGGACTGCCGCTATCGGATGCCCAACTGGCGCAGCTCCTCGGAGAACAGGGCGTCCAGGTGGCGCGTCGCACAGTCACCAAATACCGCAGGCAATTGCAGCTCCCGTCAGTGGAAGTCCGGCGCCAGGCCCTGAGCTAGATGCGTGGCGCCGGCGCAACAGGCTCGGCCAGACGGCCTCAACCCGATATCGCCTTGCGGCTGAAGCTATAGACTCGCGTCGGCGACGCCTTCCGGTAGACAGGCGCCATCGCTACGGCCAGCTCCTGCAGGGCTTCCACCCGCTTCTGACTGGCCGGATGGGTACTGAGAAAATCGAAGCGTCCTGCGTTACCGGTGGTCTGTATCATCTTTTGCCACAGAGTCACCGCTGCGTCCGCTTGCGGACGATCCCGGTATAGATTGCCATCTTTCCGCCGGCCATCGCCCAAGCGTTCAAGGTTTCGGGATCATCGATGACATTGATCTGCCAGTCCCACTGGGCCGTCTCCGGGCGGTAGTCGACGGCCGGCGGAATCAAGCGCGCCGTGATGCGCTCGACGCGCGCCTCGAGCGCGGGATCGTTGTTCAAGCGCCCCTTCTGGGCGTACGGCGCGAGCATTTCCTGATACGCCTGCTTGGATGCCGCAATCGCCGAGTCCTCCGAAACCAGCATGAGCTGCTTGCGACCGGTGACTGGTGTCGAAGCGCAGGCCCCGACCACCAGCGGGATCAGCGCGGTAAGAAAGACCTGTCCGAGTTTCATGGAGGCTCTCCGTCGATTGCGTCAGTGGCTGCGCAGCAAGCGGCATACCGCCAGGCACACAGGCCGAGGCAACCGAGCTACGCCCCCAGCTTCGCCAGCGTCGCCTCGATGACCGACCACTCCACGGGCTTGACCAGATGCTCGTCGAAACCGGCGGCAGACGAGCGCAGGCGATCGTTCGCCTGCCCATAGCCGGTCATTGCGACCAATCGCATCTGCCGCGGCTCGAACCGCGCCCGCAGGCGCTGCGCGACCTCGTGGCCGCTGAGCCTCGGCAGGCCGATATCGAGGAAGACGAGGTCGGGCTGAGACCCGAGGGCTGCCGACAGTCCGCTCTCCCCATCATGCGCGACTCGTACATCGTGCCCCAGCCGGCGCAGCAGCAAGGCCAGGCTGTGGGCCGAATCGACGTTGTCGTCCACCACCAGTATGTGTCGCACCGGTCCGGCAGGGCTTCCGCCCGAACGCGTCCGCGGACCCGGAGCCATGCCGCCCGTGCCGGGTGGCATGGCGATCGGCAGCCTGACCACGAAGCGGCTGCCCAGCCCGATACCTTCGCTGTGCGCCTCGACGCTGCCGCCGTGCATCTGCACGAGCCGTTTCGCCAGGGTGAGCCCGATACCCAGCCCACCGCGTGCATGCAGCGGATGCTCGAGCTGGCGGAACATCTCGAACACCTCGCTCCGCAGATCGGCTGGGATGCCGATCCCGGTATCGCCAACTGTGACCCGGACCTCATCGCGCCTGCGCTCGGCCGCGAGCCATACGCGCCCGCCGGCGTCGGTGAACTTGGCGGCATTGTTGAGCAGATTGGTGAACACTTGAGCGAGCCGCGTCGGATCCGCGTCTACATGAATGGGTTCGTCTGGCAGTGTCACCGTGAAGGTATGCCGAGCCGCGTCCAGCAAGGGTCGGCTCGCCTCCACGGCTGCATATACCACGCTCGGGAGCTCGACGATGCGGCGCTGCAGGCCGATCTTCCCGCGCGTGACGCGCGAGACGTCGAGCAGATCGTCCACGAGGCGCACCATCTGCCGCACTTGCCGGTCCATGATGTCGTGGATCGGTTGCGCATCCACGTGCGCATCCACGCCGTGTTCCTGCAGCTGCAGCAGATACAGGGCGTTACGCAGCGGGGCCAGGGGATTGCGCAGCTCGTGGGCGAGCGTGGCGAGAAACTCGTCCTTGCGCCGATCGGCGTCCTCGAGTGCCGCTGCGGCCTGGCGCCGATCGTGAATATCGAGCGCAATCCCCATCCAATGCAGGATGCTCCCCTTGCCGTCGCGCACCGGCTGGGCGCGCGCGAGATGCCACCGGTACTCGCCGTCGGCCGCCCGTCGGAACGGGATCTCCATCTCCAGGGCGGCGCCCGCCCCGATGGCCTGCAACCACGCCGGCAGCACGCGGCTGCGGTGCGCCGGATCTACGGCGACGATCCAGCCGCGCTCGGACGACTGCGCCGTGCTCAAGCCGGTGTACTCGACCCAGTGCTGATTGCAGAACGTGAAACCGCCGTCGGGTCGTGCGATCCACAGCAGTTGTGGTGAAAGGTCGATGAGCGTGCGATAGCGTGCCTCGCTGTTGCGCAGCGCCATCTCGGCACGCTTGGTACGGGTGACATCGAGCATGGCACCGACCATGCGCAGCGCAGCACCGTTAGCATCGCGCATGATGAAACCGCGATCGACAATCTCCGCGTAGTGCCCGTCCGCACGCAGGAATCGGTATTCCGCATGCCATCGGCTGCGCTGCGCGCTGGCTGTCGCGACCTCAATCGACTCGATCACGCGCGGGCGATCGTCTGGATGCACCCGCGCCCGCCACCACTGCGCCGTGCTGCCGCGCACTGCCTCGTCCCAGCCGAGCAGATCGGCGATGGCGCGGTTCCAGCGCACTCGCGCCGTGACCAGATCGCAATCCCAGATTGCCTCTCGGGTGGCACGGGCTGCAAGCGCATAGCGCTCCTCGCTCTCCAGCAGGTCGGCTTGCGACTGCTTCTCGGCGGTAAGCTCAGAGACTGCTTCCCTATGGACGGTGTGCGACGCCAGACCTTCGGCGCCAAGGGCGGTGTCTTCTTCGCGGCAGATACACAGCACTCCGTCGACGCGCCCAGCCTCGCCCGGCAGCGGACTGCAGGAGAAGCGAATGGGCCGATCCGGTCGCGGGCAGGCGATCGCGGTGGTCCGCTTTCCGTCCAAGGCTGCGCGCACGGACGGGCCGAGCGTTGCCCAGAGATCCGGCCAAGCCTCTGGCGCGCCGACCGCCAGGCAGGCTGGATGCCGGTCCCCCAGGATCGGCAGGCAAGCATCGTTGTGGAACTGGTGCAAGCCCTCGCCCCACCAGACGATCATCGGTTGCGGGGAGGCCAACCCGATCTGCAGCGCGACACCGAGACTGGCCGGCCACCCGTCCGGGGAGCCGAGCGCGTGGGTCGACCAATCGCGTGCGGCGAGGATGCCGCCCACTTCTCCCTCGTACCTTATCGAGTTGCGCACGAGGGTGCTCTGAGACTCCATAGCAGGACAGTTCACGAGGGCGCGGGGAGGGCACGAACCGAACGCCGGCTGCGCTTGACGCCTCGGCACAATCGGCATCTCGGCGCACCTCCAGCCCGCCACGTTTGGATAGGCGCTGCAGATTGCATGCCTGCGCCGGAGGGGCGCAACGCGAGACTTGGCGGTGGGAATTGGCGATTCGCCACGCGCACAGCGCACGCAGGTCACGGGGACAGACCGCGAAGCTGTCGATACGGTGCACAATTTACTCGCCCACGTACCCGCGCGTGTAAGAAGTGCGATCGGGCAGTTGACTATCAAACCCAACTGAGGGCCAACGCAGGAACGGGGGTTGCTGCTCCGCTCGTGGGTACCTCGGACCGGTTGCCTGCGCCGCCGGTCCCCTCCTCCCACTCCGAAAGGCGAGGCACCGGTCCGAAGCCCACCGCCTGTCGAGCACGCCGGGCCTCGGTGCAGGCGTGCGCGCGGCACCGCAGTTCACTGCTGCAGGCCGGAATGGTCAAGTTGCCGGGATGGGAAGACTGATCGTAAAGGTGGCGCCCTGTCCCGTGCCGGGACTCTCGGCGTGCACGCTACCCCCGTGCATTTCCACGATGTACCGGACGACCACCAGGCCTACGCCCAGTCCCTGGGCGCGCCCGCTGGAGACGTTCCCTTGGCGAAACCGTTCGAACACATGCGGCAGGAGGGCGGGATCGATGCCCTCTCCGTTGTCGGTCACGACGATGAGCAGCTGGGTGCCGGCCTGCTTCATCACCACCTCGATGCGACCGCCCTCGGGCGTGAACTTGAGCGCGTTGGACAGCAGATTCCACACAACCTGCCCGAGACGGTCGGGGTCGGCCGCAACCATGACGCCGGTCGGCTCCGCTCTCAACGTCAGGTCGATGCGCTTGGCCGCTGCCGCCGCGCGCACTGACCCGACCGCATCCTCAAGCAACGCCACCGGATCCACGCGACGCACCTCTAGCCGCAATTTGCCGGTGATGATGCGCGACAGGTCCAGCAGGTCGCTGATCAGGCGCGCCTGCGTATCGACATTGCGGCGAATCCTGTCGATTGCCTGGCGGGCGTCGGCAGCGCCCGGCCGCCCATTCTCGAGAACGTGCAACCAGCCCATGATGGAGTTGAGCGGAGAACGAAGCTCGTGCGAAACGCTCGCCAATAACTCGTCCTTGAGACGGTTGGCCGCTTCGGCCTGTTCGCGCGCCTGGGCCAGTGCGGCGGTCCGCTCCTCCACCCGCTGCTCCAGGGTAGCCTGCGCTTCGCGCACCGCCATCTCGGCTCGACGCCGCCCCACCACCTCGCTTTCGAGCGCATCCTTCGCCTCGCGCAATTGCCGCAGGCTCGGAATGGCCAGTGCGCGCGGGATCAGGAACGACAGCGCAATCGCGGTCGGCACCGACGCTGCGGCGGTCACCGCCTTTACAGCTCCAGACAGCCAGTATTGGGGGCGCCACAAGGTCCAGACTTCCATCCAGTGCGTGGCGCCGCACGCCACGATGAACAACCCGAACAACAGAAGCATCCAGCCGAACGGCAGATCCCGGCGCTTGCGCTTGAAATACACCAAGGCCACCGGAATAGAGAAGTACGCCAGCCCGATCAGCACGTCCGAGATCACGTGCAGGCGGACGAGGCCCGGCCGCCACGTGTAACACACTCCATGGGGCAGGAACCCATCGGTGGCGAGCAGCGGCTGCCATGCGACTGCGAGAACGGCGATGCCGAGGAGCGCGAGCGCTGCCCCGAGCCCATACCGGCTGCTTATGCGGCGCACCCAGTCCATTTGGCTCATGCGAATCTCCGTTGGGATGCCTGCGCCATGCCGCTCGGGCGCGACGCTGCTTCAGGGTTGGCAGGCTGATGCGACAGTGGCCTCGCGGCGCGCCTCCGAGCTCTCCGGTGGCGCACCCGCGCAGCAACTCCTTGATTGAGCGTAACCATGCATCGGTTCAGCGGCATGGTCGGAGTGAGATCTCGCGTCTTGCATCACGCTGTCGGGGATAGCAGGGGACGAGACGGCGGAATCACGCATTCTCATACGGGCGCCAGCCGGGACTCGCCGACCATCGTATCCGCCATTCGATCGGGACTCAACCGGATCGCCTGGCCTCCTCGGCGCAGTGTGCCGGTCAGGCGCTGAGGGCCCTCCACTAAGGCCAGCGCAGCAGGACGGCTGCCTCAGTCTGCGGCATCCCGGTCGGCATCGTTGCCGACGTTCTTCATCGCGATGGCCACGGCGATCAGGACGAAAGCGATCAAGCGAACCAAATACCAATAGGTGCGCTCGTCCGCCTGTCCGATCAGGGACAGTGCCACCCGGACCATAGCCTGGAGCCAGAAGGACAGAGCGAAGAGCAGAAACAAGCGATCGAGCGTATCGCGCCAGAAACGGAAGAAAAACAGACCGGCGAGGGAAAAGCACATCGCGATCGCGCCTTGAAGGAAGCTCATCGTCTCGTCCGATCGTCCCAGACCAACCCGAACAGCAGGCACAGCAAGCCGATCAGCGCTACGACATTGCGCCAGACCTGCAAATCCACGTCGGGAACAACCACCATGTCGAAGAACAAAATTGCATTCTCCAGGGCGAGCGCAGCGAAACAAATACCGCTCCAGAGCAACAGACGCACGCCGGTGCGCACGAATGCGCGCAGCAGCAGCCATACGCAGAACAGGGCGGTGGCCGCGCACAGCAGATAGGCTGTTTCGGCGAGACCGATCATTTCTTGCGCCCGCGCTTGAGTTGGAACGCGTTGGCGAAGCTGCGCACGCTGTGCAGCGGACGGGAATAGAGATACTCGATCACGCGCACCCGCCGATGCACATAAGCGACAGCGAGTTGATCGACGGCCACCACGATTCCTTCGTCCCGAGGCTCATAGCGGTACCGTGCCGTCTCCGCGCCACCATCCGCAATGCCGAGCAGGCCGCTCGCGTGCAGCTTCGCCAGGCGCTCCCGAGCTGCTTCCTCTGGAATGTATAGCGCGGCGCACAGATCGCGGGCACCCCACAGCACGTCAGGCTGGCTGCGCAGGAGAAGCAGCATCTCGATATCGAGCACGGAGTGCAGATGCCGTCGAATGATATCGGTGACGCAATCGGGCAGGTCGGAAGTCAACGGCCGCGGCGGAATCTTTAAGCGGGTGCATGCGCGGCGGGCATCACCGAGTGCACCCTGCAGCGGGTTGCTGGTCGGGTCGCCGTCGCGTCAGGTCGGTCACAGCGAGCAGCAGCGCTCCCGGTTCGAGCGGTTTTGGGATGTGCAGCTGAAAGCCCGCCGCCAGGGCGCGAGCGCGATCTTCATCGCCAGCCATCGCGGTCAAGGCTGCGGCAGGCGTGGCGCCCCCCAGCTCCGCCGGCAGAGCTCGCAAGCGTCCGATTACCGTGTAGCCGTCTTCGTCCGGCATGGTGATATCGGACAGAAGCACGTCGGGCTTCCATTCGGCGACCAGCCGTAATGCTTCAGTGCCTCGGCGCGCCGCGCGCACTGCGGCGCCAGCGGCTGTGAGCACGATCGTGACCAGGTCCAGGGTATCCTGATCGTCGTCTACGATGAGAACTCGTACGGCGTTCAAACCTTGGCCATCCGCCCGCTTTCCGCCCCGCTCCACAGTCATCTCGCCACTGGCCGCACGCAGGCCGTCGGGCTCATCCGGCCCGGCACACGGCAACACCACGGTAAAGGCCGCTCCCCGTCCTGGACCTTCGCTGCTCGCCGTGACATCGCCGCCATGCATGCCCACCAGCTGCCGCGCAATCGCCAGCCCCAGTCCCAGCCCGCCTCTCTTGCGCGTCGTGCTGGAATCCCCCTGTCGGAAAGCCTCGAAGATATGCGGCAAGACCTCCGGCGCAATTCCCTCCCCGGTGTCGCGCACCGTGAGCTCGATCATCTCGCCACGCTGCGCCAGGGCCAGGTTCACCTGACCACCGGAGGGAGTGAACTTCACCGCATTCGCGAGGACGTTCCAGATCACCTGCTCGACCCGAACGCGGTCCGCCACTATTTCGCCCACACCGTCACCGAAGCGACACTGCAGCTCGACCGATTTTTCGCTCGCCAGCGGCCGGACGGTCTCGACTGCATTGCGCACCAGCGCCGTGAAGTCCGTACGCTGCAGCACCAGGTCGATCTTGCCGTTGATGATGCGAGACATGTCCAGCAGGTCTTCGATCAATCTCTTCTGCGCCATCGCACTGCGATGTATCGCCTCAACCGCCTGGAGCGTTTGCCCCTGGTCGGCGCACGTCGTGCGTAGCACGTACGCCCAGCCGACGATGGCGTTGAGCGGCGTGCGCAGCTCGTGGGAGATCACGGCGAGAAAGTCGTCGCGGGCCCGGTTGGCGCGCTCGGCCGCCTGCCGAGCCTCCTGCTCCAGTTGTAACGCACGCGCGCGCTCCAGTTCTGCTTCGTGCCGCGCCGTGATGTCCTGAGCGATGACAACGCTGCCCACGATGCCCCCTACAGAGTCATGGATCGGCGCAACGGAGTACTCGAGGTAGCGGCGCATGCCTCCGGCCGATGCCAGCTCGATGGGTGAGGACCCGCGCAGGCGCTCGCCTGCGCTCAGAGAGCGCTCCACGACCCGCTCGAGCGGCAGCAAGTCCAGGGGCGTGATCCCGCTTAGCACTGCTCCCAGGGGGAGGCTCTTCGATTGCGCCGCGGTCATGCCGACAAGCTGCTGCGCAACCGGATTGAGCGAGGTCACCAGGCCTGCGGCGTCGGTGGTGATCACCGCGTCGGCGATACTGGCGAGAACCACGCGCTGCCGCTCCTCGCGCTCGAAGGCGGCATCGCGCTCGGCGGCTTCGCGCTGCCCGATCTCGCGCTGCAGCTTGTGGTTGATGGCTCGCAGCTGCCGCGCCTGCCACTCGATCTGTCGCTTCTTCCGGAACAGGTCGATGAAGATGCGTATCTTGGAGCGCAGTACCTCCGCATTCACCGGCTTGATCAGGTAGTCCACCGCGCCGCTGGCGTAGCCTTCCAGAATCTGCGCCTGATCGGGCTGGTAGGCGGTGATGAAGATGATGGGGATATCGCGCGAGCGCTCACGCTCTCGAATGAGGCGCGCAGTCTGTATACCGTCCAAGGCAGGCATGTTGATATCGAGCAGAATGACGGCGAAGTCTCCGGTCAGGAGATGCTTCATTGCCTCCACACCCGATTGCGCGGTCAACAGCTCCAGGCCGACACCGGACAGCACCGCATCCAGCGCGGCAAGGTTGGCCGCATCGTCGTCGACCAACAGCACGCGCGCGAGTCCATTCGCGTCGAGACGGTCCGAGCCGGACTCGGCTGCAGCGTTCATTTCGACTCCCGGACCGCCGGGCGCCGCCGGCCGTCAGCAAACTCTCTGGTAGACATGGACTCCGTCACTCCATTCGCGGAAGCGATTGGACAGCAGGCCGGCTGCGTCTCGGTCGCTGCGGCCAAGGGCCAGTAGGCCGGAAAGCGACAGGCTTTGCGTTATCACACCGAGCGCGGCGCGCAGCACGCCGCCCGATACGCCAGACAGGGCGTCACGGCACAGGATGAGGTTGAACTCGTTGAAGCTGTATCCCGACTCGAGGCTGAATTGCCCCCACACGATAGCGCGCTTGAACCGGCGCGCTATCGCCACGCTGCCGCCGGACTTCTCGATGAACGCGTCGAATCGGTGCATGCCCCCGATCATCCGGTAATTGCGCTGTGCCAGGCGCACGCTCGCAGGGGCCAGCGAACCCGCCTGCGCGCAAGCCAGGCGCTGCGCATCGGCCTCCGTCGCGTAGATGCGCGAGCGGCTCAACAATCCTTCCTCCTCCAGGAGAATGGCCGTCGAGTACAGGTCGCTCGCGTCGCCGCACTGGGCCGCCCACACGCTGACGAACGGGTAGGTGCGCAGCCACGGGATGATGCGTTGCCTGAATGCTTGGAAGAAGGCGAGATCGCCGAACAGCTCGAGCCTGGAAGCTTCCAGCATCGCGACCGCTTGCCGGCCAAGATCCGAGTCCTGCAGGGCCTCGTGCAGCAAGGCGGCGAGGCTGGGCAGCCTGCGCGCCACCAGCAACTCGCCCACCGCCTCCGCCACGAGCTTGCGGGAGCAGTGGCGGAAGTCGGCTGCATACGCCTGTTCCAGACCCAGCAGCAGCAACTCGATCTCCAGTTGCGAAGCGTCGCCGAGCGACGCCGCGGCGGCGCCCGCATTCACGCCAGTGCGCCCAGTTTGGGGCTCAGCCATACGCGCAGAAGGGAGATCAGCCGGCCGGTCTCGACGGGTTTGGTAATGTAGTCGGAGGCGCCGGCCTCGATGCATTTCTCGCGATCGCCCTTCATCGCCTTCGCGGTCAGAGTGATGATCGGCAGCTTGCTGAAGCGGGGATCGGCCCGGATGGCGCGCGTAGTGTCGTAGCCGTCCATCTCCGGCATCATGATATCCATCAGGACAATATCGATGTCGGGCACCTCGTTGAGCAGCTCGATTCCGTCCTTGCCGTTCTCGCTGAAGCAAACGCTCATCTGTTGTCGCTCCAGCACCGTGGTCAAGGCGAATATGTTGCGCACGTCGTCGTCGATGATCAGAACCTTCTTTCCGGCCAGCGCATTGTCGGAGTCGTAGCTCACCGCGAGCATGTGACGCTGGGCTTCGGACAGGCGCGTCACGCGGCGATGCAGGAAGAGTGCGGTTTCGTCGAGGAGCCGCTCTGGCGAGCGCGCATCCTTCACGATTACGCTCTGCGCCAGCCGCCGCAGTTGAGTGACTTCCTTGCGGGTGAGCTCCTTGCCGGTGTACACGACCACCGGTACGTTGCGCAAGCTGGCATCCTCACCGACTGTCCTCAGCAGCTCGAAGCCCGGGACATCGGGCAGGGTCAGGTCGAGGACCACGCAGTCGAATGGTTGTGAGCCCAGGGCCGCTAGGGCTTCGGCGCCGGTCGCCGCCTCGGTAATGCTCACATCGTCGGCCGCCAGAAGTTCGACCAGGCTGCGCCGCTGCGCTTCATTGTCCTCTATGATCAGGAGTTTGCTGCCGGTGCGGGCATTGAAGCTGCGCATGCGGACGAACTCCGCCATCAGGCGCTCACGCGCGATCGGCTTGACCAGGTGCGAGAATGCCCCTTGCCGCAACGCACGGTCGTGCGCGTCCTTGCCCGACAGGATGTGAACGGGAATATGGCGCGTGTCGGCGTCGCGCTTGAGCTGATCGAGAACCGCCCATCCCTCGATATCGGGTAGGGTCAAGTCCAGAAGCACCGCACGGGGCTGGAACTCACGCGCCAGCACCACCGCCGCGCTGCCTTGCAGGGTTACCACGCCCTTGAACCCGCTGTCCCGCGCCGTATCCAGAAGAATGCGAGCGAAGTTGGGGTCATCCTCAACGATCAGCACGCTTTCATCGGTGCTCGATATGACCGCGCGATCGTCCTCGACCGTTGCCGTTGCTTGCGACATCAGTACCGGCTCGGATGCCGTGGGCACGGCCAGCGCATCTTCCCGGAACCGGATAACCTCCTCGCCCGCGCTCGGACCCACCGGCGCGGTCCCGGTCCCGCTCGCTGGCCGGTAGGGAATGTAGAGGGTGAACCGGCTGCCCTTGCCCACTGCACTTTCGACCACGATCTCTCCACCCAGCAGCCGCGCTAGCTCGCGGCTGATGGATAACCCCAGGCCGGTGCCGCCGTAACGCCGGCTGGTGGTGCCGTCGGCCTGCTGAAACGCCTCGAAGATGAGCAGCAGCTTGTCCTGCGCGATGCCCACGCCGGTATCGCTGACACTGAACGCGATCACCATCTCGGCCGCGGCCAGCGCCGCATTGTCGGCACTCCATCCCACCGATGCCTTGGCCACGTCGAGCCGGACGCTGCCCTGCTCGGTGAACTTGAATGCGTTGGACAGGAGGTTCTTGAGAATCTGCTGCAGCCGGATCGGGTCGGTCATGACCGCCCGGGGGAGGTCCGGCGCGAGATCGACTCGGAACTGCAGATGCTTGGCCTCCGCCATGTGGCCGAACGTGCGCTGCACGTAGTCCCGCAACGGCTCGAACCGCATCTCGCTGATCTCCAGCGTGACCGTGCCCGACTCGATCTTGGACAGATCCAGAATATCGTTGATCAACGTGAGCAGATCGGTGCCCGAGCCGTGGATGATCTTGGCGTAGTCGACCTGCTTGTCCGACAGATTGCCGTAAGGATTCTCCGCCAGCTGCTGTGCCAGGATCAGCAGGCTGTTCAAGGGCGTGCGCAACTCGTGCGACATGTTGGCGAGGAACTCGGACTTGTATTTCGAAGACAGGGCAAGCTGCGCGGCCTTGTCTTCGAGCGCGAGGCGCGCCTGCTCGACTTCCCGGTTCTTGTGCTCCACTTCCACGTACTGTTCCGAGAGCAGGCGTGCTTTCTCCGCCAGCTCTTCGTTGGTGTTCTGCAGCTCCTGCTGACGGCTCTGCAACTCCGTCGCGAGTGTCTGCGACTGCTTGAGCAGGCTTTCGGTGCGGCTGTTCGCTTCGATGTTGTTCAACACCACCCCGATGCTCTCCATGAGCTGGTCCAGAAACGCGAGGTGCGTCGCGCTGAACTGATCGAAGGACGCCAGTTCGATCACCGCCTTGACCTCCTGCTCGAAGAGAATCGGCAGCACCACCGCGTTGCGCGGTAGCGCCGCTCCCAACCCGGAAGAGATGCGGTAGTAGGTGCGCGGCACGTTGCTCATGACGATGCGCTTCTGCTCCAGCGCGCACTGGCCCACCAGTCCCTCGCCGGTCCGGAACTCCGAGGCCAACGCCTTTCGGGCCCGATAGCCGTAGGCGGCTACCAGCTTGAGCCGTCCTTCGGCAGCGGCCGATTCCATCAGGTAGAAGACACCGAGCTGCGCGCCGACCAGCGGAGCCAGCTCCGAGAGAATCAGCTTGACCACGGTTTCCAGTTCGCGCTGGCCTTGCAGGAGGCGTGTGAAGCGGGCCAGGTTGGTCTTGAGCCAGTCCTGCTCGGCGTTCTTCTGGGTGGTCTCCTTCAAGTTGCGGATCATCTCGTTGATGTTGTCTTTGAGCACCGCGACCTCTCCGCTGGCCACTACCGTCACGGACCGGGTAAGGTCCCCGCGGGTCACGGCTGTGGCCACATCGGCGATCGCGCGCACCTGGGTGGTCAGGTTGGCGGCGAGCTGATTCACGTTGTCAGTGAGGTCTTTCCAGGTCCCCGAGGCGCCGGGCACGTTGGCCTGGCCGCCCAGCTTGCCCTCGACGCCGACTTCGCGCGCAACGGTGGTCACCTGGTCGGCAAACGTGGCCAAGGTGTCGGTCATCTCGTTGATGGTGTTGGCAAGCGCTGCGATCTCCCCGCGCGCCTCCACCGTGAGCTTCTTGTTAAGCTCGCCCTGGGCGACGGCCGTTACCACCCCGGCGATGTTGCGCACCTGATCGGTCAGGTTGGCGGCCATCACGTTGACCGAATCGGTGAGATCCTTCCACGTCCCCGCCACCCCCTTCACCTGGGCCTGCCCGCCGAGCTTGCCCTCGGTTCCGACCTCGCGGGCGACCCGCGTGACTTCCGAAGCGAAGGAGTTGAGCTGGTCGACCATCACGTTGATGGTGTCCTTGAGCTGCAGGATCTCGCCTTTCACATCGACCGTGATCTTCTTCGACAGGTCGCCGCCGGCCACCGCAGTGGTGACCTCCGCGATGTTGCGAACCTGCCCGGTTAGATTGCCGGCCATCGAGTTGACCGAATCGGTCAGGTCCTTCCAGGTGCCGCCGACGCCTCGCACCTGCGCTTGGCCTCCGAGCTTGCCCTCGGTGCCGACCTCGCGTGCGACCCGCGTCACCTCGGAGGCGAACGAGTTGAGCTGATCGACCATGACGTTGATAGTGTTCTTCAACTCGAGGATCTCGCCCTTGACGTCCACCGTGATCTTCTTGGACAGGTCCCCGTTGGCCACCGCCGTGGTGACCTCGGCGATGTTGCGCACCTGCGCAGTCAGATTGCTCGCCATGAAGTTCACAGAATCGGTCAGGTCCTTCCACGTCCCGGCCACTCCCTTGACCTGCCCCTGCACGCCGAGCTTGCCTTCGGTGCCGACTTCGCGCGCGACCCGGGTGACTTCCGAAGCGAACGAATTGAGCTGGTCCACCATGACGTTGATGGTGTCCTTCAGCTCCAGGATCTCGCCCTTGACGTCCACCGTGATCTTCTTGGACAGGTCGCCGCGCGCCACTGCCGTGGTCACCTCGGCGATGTTGCGCACCTGGGCCGTGAGGTTGCGCGCCATCGAATTGACGGAATCGGTCAGGTCCCCCCAGGTGCCCGCGACACCCTGAACATACGCCTGCCCGCCGAGCTTGCCCTCCGTTCCCACCTCCTGCGCGACACGCGTGACCTCGGAAGCGAACGAGTTGAGCTGATCGACCATGACGTTGATGGTGTTCTTCAGCTCGAGGATCTCGCCCTTGACGTCGACGGTGATCTTCTTCGACAGGTCCCCGCGCGCCACCGCCGTCGTCACTTCGGCGATATTGCGCACCTGTGCGGTGAGGTTGCCCGCCATGAAGTTGACCGAGTCGGTCAGGTCCTTCCAGGTGCCGGCCACGCCTTTCACTTCCGCCTGTCCGCCGAGCTTGCCCTCGGTCCCGACTTCACGCGCCACGCGGGTGACCTCGGCCGCGAACGAGCTGAGCTGATCCACCATCACGTTGATGGTGTCTTTGAGCTCCAGGATCTCGCCTTTCACATCCACCGTGATCTTCTTGGAGAGGTCTCCGCGCGCCACCGCGGTAGTCACCTCTGCGATGTTGCGCACCTGAGCCGTGAGGTTCGCCCCCATCACGTTCACGGAGTCAGTGAGATCCTTCCACGTGCCGCCTACGCCCTTGACTTGCGCCTGCCCCCCGAGCTTGCCCTCGGTGCCGACCTCGCGGGCCACACGGGTCACTTCCGAGGCGAAAGAGTTGAGCTGGTCCACCATCACGTTGATGGTGTTCTTCAGCTCCAGGATCTCGCCCTTGACGTCGACGGTGATCTTCTTGGACAGATCGCCATTGGCCACGGCCGTGGTGACATCGGCGATGTTGCGCACCTGGCCGGTCAGGTTGCTGGCCATCGAGTTGACCGAGTCGGTCAGGTCCTTCCAGGTCCCCGCCACACCCTGGACATTAGCCTGTCCGCCCAGCCGTCCCTCGGTGCCGACCTCCCGGGCCACCCGCGTGACTTCCGAGGCGAAGGAGCGGAGCTGATCCACCATTACATTGATGGTGTCTTTGAGCTGTAGGATCTCGCCGCGGACGTCCACCGTGATTTTCTTGGACAGATCGCCATTGGCCACGGCCGTGGTGACATCGGCGATGTTGCGCACCTGGGCGGTGAGGTTTCCGGCCATCGAATTGACCGAGTCGGTGAGATCCTTCCAGGTCCCCGCGACGCCCTTGACTTTCGCCTGTCCGCCGAGCTTGCCCTCCGTACCCACCTCGCGCGCGACCCGCGTGACTTCCGAAGCGAAGGAGCTCAGCTGTTCGACCATGGTGTTCGCGGTCTTCGCCGTACGCAGGAACTGCCCCTCCAGCGGGCGCCCATCCACATCCAGCGCCATCGATTGCGAGAGATCGCCCTGCGCCACGGCGCCGATGATGCGCGCCATCTCGGTCGTCGGCCGGACCAGATCGTCGATCAACGTGTTGATGGACTGGACCATCGTGCCCCACCCGCCCGCCACGCCCACGGCGGCTGCCCGCTGGGAGAGCTTGCCCTCCCGCCCGACCACGCGACTGACCCGATCGAACTCCTTCGCTACACGCTCGTTCGCGTCGATGATGTCGTTCAGGACGTCGGCGATCTTGCCGGAGATTCCGGTCAGATCGGGAGGTAAGCGCACGGACCAGTCGCCCTTGCGGAACGCCACCAATGTGCTGAGCAGCTGACGATCGAAGGCGGTGTCTACGGTGGCGTACGCGCTGGCCATGCTCCCTCCTCTCTTGTCGTGGGCGTCAGATCGATGCCGCCGACGCTCGAGCTTCGGCATCGGAGACCTCTACTGTGCGACCCTGCACAGCTTCCCGAATGTCCGTGCTGCGGCGCCTGGGCTACGTGGCCGGAAGCGCTCGCGACGCAAACTGCGTTCCCTGCCGACCGCCGCATCTCGAGTTGCACTTGCAACGAACTGATCTTGCGCATGTTCCCGCATCGCGTGCCGGGGTCCGCACGCTGGCAAGCGCAGGAAGGCCTTACGCCGAGCAGGTAAGATTTGCCTGCACACCGTGAAAAGTTTGCTTGCCGCCAGGCGCCGGCGTCGGCACTATCGAGCGAAATCATTGTCCCAGGGGGTTCGCACGAATCTTGCGGCTGATCGCTTACGAAAGGCTTTTTGGCGCCGGCCTTTCTTCGAGACCGGTCGGCAGCACGATGATCAGCCTCGCAACCCGCGCACGGCTGATGCCTTCCCTCACCACGCATACCCGCCGGTCGACGGCAGCGTTCATGGCCGCCCTGGCCACGCTGGTGGCACTGGCCGCGATAGCGCTATGGGAAACGCGCAGCCTCGACAGTCCCACCACGAGCCGCCTCCTCCTAGCGGCCGGCCTGGCGCTGGTTTTCCTTGCGGCTGCCTGGTTCTTCAGCCGTCGCGCACTCGGTTACTTGGATCGAGCCCAGGCAACAGCCCAGCTAGGGGAAGCTCGGTTGCACGCGACGCTGCAAAGTTGCGGCGACGCCCTCATCGTCACCGACGAGGCCGGCAAGATAACGATGATCAATCCTGTTGCCGAGACGTTGACGGGATGGACGCAAAACCAGGCCCAAGGTCATCCACTCGAGCAGGTGTTCCAGGTTGTCAGCGAGTCGACACGCGAAACGGTCGAGAGCCCGGTCAGCCGTGTGGTTCGTGAAGGCAAAGTGGTAGGCCTCCCCGATCACATGCTCCTCGTCGCCCGGGACGGAAGCGAGCGACCGATCGATGACAGTGCCGCGCCGATCCCAGGGCCAGAGGGCAACACCGTCGGGGTTATCCTGGTGTTTCGCGATGTTACGGCACGCAAGCTGGCAGGGCAGGCGCGCGATCGGCTGGTGCGTGCGGAAGCGGCACGCGAAGCAGCGCTCAGAGCGAACGAGGCCAAAGATCAGTTCCTCGCTCTAGTGTCCCATGAGCTGCGCTCTCCGCTGGCGGCGATACGCGGCTGGCTTCACCTCCTGGACAGCGGCTTTATCGCCCAAGCCGAGGTCAGTGGCGCTCTCCAGCGAATCCACAGAAACACCCGACTGCTGGAGCGATTGGTGAGCGACCTCCTCGACATCTCCCGTATTACAGCCGGAAAGCTGGAGGTCATGCGCAGCCCGGTCGACCTGGTGAAGATTGCACAGGCAGCGATCGACGCATGCAACTCGATGGCGCAACAACAGCGGGTGGCTCTACTGCTCGACAGACCCGAGTCCCGGGTTTTCGTGCTCGGCGATGAGGAGCGGCTGGTCCAGTCGATCGCGAATCTAGTCGGCAACGGGATCAAGTTCACGCGGCCGGGTGGATCGGTCGTGGTAGGGGTCCAACGCTTCACCGACCGGGGGATAGTGACGGTAACCGACACGGGGATTGGGATCGCGCCCGAAGTCCTCGGAAAGCTGTTCGAGAGGTTCTGGCAGGCGGACAGCTCGAAGGCGCGCGAGCACGGCGGTCTGGGGCTCGGCTTGGCGATCACCAAGTACCTGGTCGACGAGCATGGTGGGGCGATTCGAGCGGCAAGTTCGGGCCTGGGGTCCGGATCCACGTTCACCATCGAGCTGCCCCTCCTGGAGGTGGGCTCCGTCCGTGAGGAGTTCTCACCGCCTCGTGGAGGGGACGGCAAGGACCTGAGCGGGCTGCGCATCCTGCTTGTGGACGACGACCAGGACGCGAGGGACGCGACGCACATCTTTCTGCAAGCGCGCGGGGCCAAAGTGAACGCAGCAGGCTCGGTTCAAGGAGCCATCCGCTCCTTCGAAACGGAACCGCCATCGGTGATCGTCAGCGATCTCGGAATGCCCGAGGAAGACGGATACTCGCTGGCGAATGAAATCAGACAGCGCGATGCGCGCTCAGGAACGCGAACGCCGATGATCGCGCTGACCGGCTATGCCAGTCCCGGCGACCTGCGCGAAGCCTTGCAACGGGGCTTTGACGCGCATCTGGCGAAGCCGGTGGATCCCGAAAGCCTGGCCGTTCAGATTGCAGCGCTCGTCGTCCGCAGGCCGCAGTCGCGTTAGTGTGCTGCGCAGCCTTCGGCTAGTGCCGCGTGTTTCCATGCAACACAAACACGCCGAACTGGCGCGCATCATCGGTCCACATCCGAGCCTGCTCGAATCCCGCCCGATTAGCCATGGCGGAGAAGCTTTCCGGGAGATACTTGTAGGAGTTCTCCGTATGAATCATTTCGCCTGCCGACAAAGCGAAGCGTCGCCCGCCAATGGTCACGCTCTGAGCGCAGCGGCTGTGCAAATGCATTTCGATGCGACCCGCCGATGCATTGTAGAACGCGACATGCTCGAACTGAGACAGCGCAATTTCGGCGCCGAGCTCTCTATTGATTCGAGCCAGCACATTCAAGTTGAAGCGAGCCGTATAGCCGTCAGAGTCATTGTAGGCTCGCTCCAATACCTTGGTGTCCTTGCGCAGGTCTACGCCGACGATCGCGCATCCATCCGCGCGCACTATACCGGCCGCGGTGCGCAGGAACGCTTCGGCGTCTCGTGGCTCGAGGTTGCCGATGGTGGAGCCCGGATGAAAGAAGAGCCGCTTCCCGACTTCCGGCAGTGCCAGTTGCCGTGCAGTCAGCTCGGAAAAGTCGGCGTACACGAGTTCGACCAGCAGCTGCGGGAACTCAGTCGCGAGCTCCATGCCCCTTTCCACCAGCTGGTCGCGGGCAATATCTACCGCAACGTAACAGTTCGGTAGCGCAGCAGCCAAGAGCAATCGCACCTTTTGCATCTCTCCGGCGCCGTATTCGAGGATGGTGGTGCCCGCATCGATGATCTGGGCTAGATCTGCCCTCCGCCCGGCCAGAATCGAAGCTTCTATCCGGCTCAGGTAGTACTCCTGCGTCCGGGTGATGGACTCGAACAGCTCAGCCCCACGCATATCATAGAGCAGCGAGGCGGGCAGGCGCTTCGGAGTGCATTCAAAGCCTTCGGCAACCACTTGGAGGAGTGAGCGCGGCCGCATCGAGACGAGGTTTCGGACGAACAAATTCGCGGGCGCGGCCCACCGGGCGTGAACTGCAAGAGATTGCGTCATCCCTGCCTCCCATGGTCGAGCCAGGTGTCCAGCAAACGGCGCTCCCGCCGCAAAACGAGCGTGATCCTGGCGCTGCCGGCACGCGAAGCAACGTCTGCATTGTCCAATTCGACCCTGGTGCGGTAAATCTTTCACGGCTCATACGGAAAGACCTGCCGTCGATCGACCTTCCGGCCGGCATGGCCGGCGCAGTCCAGCCGCGAAAACAGCGGGCACGGCGCATGCGGCACCGTATCCGCTTATCCGTGCCGCCGATCCGTGCGACCGGATCCAGCACCGCGTAGCCGGGTAGTACGCGACCACGCGAATCCTGCCAACTGCCAACCAGAGAAGGAGACCGTATGAAATTGTCGATCCTCAGCGCCCTGGCGCTCGCCGTCACCCTGAGCAGCACCGCCTCCGCGGCCGACGAGCCGCAAACGCCAACCCGCCAACCCGAGGCTAAGCAGCAGCCGCAGAATCAGCCTGAAACCGGTCAGTCGGATCAATCCCAAGCCGGCCAGTCGGGTCAGCCCCAAACCGGCCAGTCCAGCCAAGAGGGCTCCACTCAGGACCGGGACTACCAAGCTGAACTGAAGAAGTGCGCCGATGCTTCCGACAGGCAAAAGTGTGTCGATGGGGTGAAGAAGAAGTTTGGCCAGATGTAAAGGGTGCGGCGCCGAACGGCGGAGCCCACCAGGCTCCGCCTTTCTGTCGTGCGCGCCCCAGCAATGCAATTCTTGCATCCCGCTATGCGGGTGTCGAACGAAGACAAGGGCACGCACCGCATCTGTGTTGTGCTAGGTGCC
>Ga0105095_10000075_pt1 | contig 36319 bp, 19 predicted proteins | sample PPLLak2March2015_2_FD_79180 | JGI IMG/M metagenome (GOLD analysis project Ga0105095, IMG submission 79180) | Freshwater sediment microbial communities from Prairie Pothole Lake near Jamestown, North Dakota, USA - PPLs Lake P8 Core (3) Depth... | ecosystem: Environmental > Aquatic > Freshwater >...
GGTCCGGGAGGCTTTAGAAAAGGCAAGGATTAAAATTGACGATCCGGAATTCAGAAGATCAATGAAGATCTATGAGGATATGGGCAGAACCAAAATGTTTTCACCAGATGAACCCTTCGTCTTCGCTGCTCCCAATGTTGATGTTTTTTACCATAATTCTCATACGGATGCTGAAAGAACCACCTGGGATTTTTCTAAGTCCATAAAAGAATCCTCATTCTCAAAGGATTATGTTTTTGATGTTGAACCTACGGCAAAATCAGTCATTATGTCGGTAAGCGGAGACTGCAAGGCAGGTGAGATACGAATCAGAATTATGATGCCTAACGGCAAACAATTCTCCGAAATAATTCTTGATGAATTCGGGAACCTGAACTGGAGGAAGTCGATAACGATCTCAGAAACGGAAAACAAAGACAAAACCGGCAACTGGAAATTTGAGATAAAATCCTCAAAAGCTTCAGGGTACTTCAAGATATTTTTCCAGACGAGCTGATATTAATTTATCCGCGCGTAGTTTTCATTCCTGAAAAATGAGACAGGACCGGGGTGTGCCAGTCTCATTTTTTTATTCAGCTTGTGCCGAAGTCTGTCCGCCTTTGACACTTTCGACTCTAATTGTGTATTTGTTTCCACCCTTCACAAGCCATTTAAGACTGATCTGTTGATAACCGTTGATGTTGGATAGTTCCATACGCCGGGGATTTTTCTTTTGTTCCCTGGTAATGTTCAGATCTTTGTTCTCGACAACCATTCCTGCTATTACTGTTCCCCCGTCAAGGAATACATAGTCAGGCGGATCAATTTTATACTTTATATTGCTGGCCGAGTGGGTCGGAAGCATCCTCCTGTTCGCAACTGTGGCTGTAACCTCTTTCAGACCACCCTCCAGTTTTGTTACCTTCAGATCTTTTATCTCAAGCTTCGGTGACTGGAATGAATTATATATACAGAAAGCTGCATTCCTGTGGGCATCTGTTTCAAGCATGAATCCGGGGTGCAACCTTCCGGCCATTTTACTGAATCCGCCGATTTCAACCTCACCATAAACAGGGTGGTTCATTTTCTGCCAGGGGATAAATGAGTCTTCAAAGAGCAGGAGCCTGTCAAACTCATACTGATCGGTACTGGCAGTGTCATAGAACATTAAATAGCTGTTCCACAATTCATTGGAAAAGACAAAACAACCCATGGCACCATGCCACCAGTCAAGTTCCCCTCCAAAAACTGTATACATGTCCTTCCATATGGTAACCAGTCTGTATCCGGCGATAATCAATTCTCCCTTTTTCCCGATCGCATCTATCACTGCATCGTCAGTTGAGCTGTAAGCTTCGGCGCCACCTCCCTGTATGGAAGGTCCCTTCAGTATCATTCCGCCGGAATTATGGAACGACTGTGCACCGGCAATATTTCTGTGTTCCGTTATAAATGCAAGGACCGCCTGGTTTTCCGGTTGTGAAAAGGGATACTTGTGTGCACCGCCCTGAATATAATTTGGTTCCCAGTTAAATCCCCAGTCACGGTTACCATCGTATCCACCCGGTCCGTCTTCATTTATCATTCCATCGCCGTCATTATCAATGCCTTCCATACCGAGAATTTCATATTCACCCTTTTCTCCGGGACTAACACGGATCATCCTTCTGGGGTCTTTGGGATCAGTAATAAATGTGCCGTCAGGATTTTTTCTTCTTATCTGGCTTATGTTTTTATCGCCATTCATATCCTCACTGCCGTCTTCATCGAATTTACCGTCACGGTCATTATCGTATGGCATCAGGCCTGACCTGGGAGGCACACCGGTATTTGCAAAATAGTCACGTGAATCAGGGTTGATTGTGGGTGCTATGTAAAATACCTTATCCTTCAGAAGCTGATTTATGAAAGTGTTCTCATCAAACATTTCGCAGATATACCATGCAGTGTACATCGCCATTTCGGTTCCCTGGAGCTCTATTGAATGGATATTTCCATCAATCCAGAAACCCGGTTTGTGGTCGGGATCTCCGCTCTTTTTATCCGATATTGTCAGAACGTGGATATCGCGTCCCTGGAATGATTTCCCGGGCGAACTCAGGGTTACAAGATCAGGATATGCCTCCGCCAGCTTTTTACAGAAGTCGGTAACGCCTGCATAAGTATGATATTTGTTCCATGAAACCTGAACTTTCGGATTTGCAGGAGTACCTGCGGCGTCGAAAAATAAAGCATTATCCTGGGGCAGGGCAGGAGAAGAAAGCAGGACGAAAAGCGATATGAATATGTATTTGACAGCTATCTTTTTCATGATGAATCTCTTGATTATTGATTATTACCTCAGTTCGGCGGAAGTTGATATTATACCGGTATTTACTGCTCCGGCTGTTATCTTCACAGTGCCTTTTCCTATTATGAGCCAGCTGAATTCAGATGATTTGTCTCCTTCGAGTCTTGACATCCGTTGTACCTTATCGCCACTCAGCAGCTGCTGTTTGCCGGCAGTCTCAATACTGATCCTCATTAATCTTGTGAATAAATTCCTTTCCCCGACTTGTGCACAGGTCGCAAAGACTCCGGCGTTGTGAACTTTCAGCGATAATCTGAAAACATTTTCACCCTGATTTTCAACCTTAACATCGAGAAATTCCAGCTCCGGGCGCATACCAGCGGTGGTGACGATGAACCTGTAATTCTTTTCTATAAGATCTCCGAGTTTGTCAGGAGGAGGATTTATCATTGCAAATGGTTTTATACCGCCTGTCTCAACTTTCTTCCCCGGAAAATCAGGATGTTTAATCTCTGTCCACGGCACAAAAACATCATCCATTTTGTTCTCTGCAGCAAATTTCAGGAATGCAACTTCTGTATTCTGCTCTTTCTCAACAGGGAACCACCACCCAGGTGTGCTAAAGCTATAACGGCCATAATGAAAATAAGCCCATTCCATAAAATTACCATGGGATGACTTTGCTTCCGGTGCACCTTTCACTCCTGTGATCTCATGATATTTTTCAGATACCAGTTTATTAATGACTTCGTCCGACTTAAGGATGCTTGAAACTCTCCTGTCCTGGTTCATCATTCGCATTTGCCCCATTCCGCCCGTACCCTGGCCCGTGGATGAAGGTTGTGCCTCTGCGGGGCGTTCGCCTGACTTCATTGGCTGGCCGAGATTATCCTGCGGACCGAATGCAAATGTTGCGTAAATGTTGAAATGATCAAAAAGAAAATCAAGGACAGCTTTGGATTCAACCTCAGATACAGGATGAAGTCCCGCATTTGCCCCGTGTTCATCATAGTTGAAGGAAAGGTTCCTGTTGAAATTTATGCCCCCCGGCCCATCCTCATTGAAATTTCCATCTTTGTCATTGTCGATGCCTTCGGTAAAGATTGAATATGATCCCTTCTGCCCCTTTGAAATATCGGCAGGCACCATGATCCTTTTATCATCCACGTTTTCAGTGTAATTCCCGGCAGGATCTGATACCCTCATAAGTGTGATATAACCGTCATTATTAAGGTCTTCGGCAGGATCTTCATCCAGACTGAAATCCCTGTCATCATCAGTTGGTCTGGAATTGATATTCCGTTCATATTTCAGATCACTGAAGAATTGTTCCACTGCATCGGGGCTTACGTCGGGGAAAACATAAAATGTGACCTTATCCAGAAGGTTTTCTATTTCCGGTGAGTTTGAGTCTTTAAGAAGTGAAGATGCAAAACCAAGGGCAAGCTCCCTGCCAAGGAGATGACTTCCCTCAATACCCCCTAGAACCGCGATTCCCGGTTTATTATCCATATCGCCTTTGCCGATTGTCACAACCATGACCTCTCTGCCTCCGGCGGTTTTACCGAGAGACCTGGCTGTGCATAATGCCTGATATTCTCTGGCCAGGTTATTAATTTTTTGTACTAATGATTTGTGATCATTGTACAGGTTCTGTGCCCCGGCAGCACTAAACAGCAAACTTCCAATGAAAGTCAGAAAAGCAAATCTCAAAGAAATCTTCATATTTATTTAATTAAATTATTGATGCCTGTCTGGTTTGACCAGTCTCCTTGCAGGCTTCCTGTAAACAGTGTTGTTGAATGATGGATCCCAGTTGCTGTTTTTTACAAATTCCGTACTTCTTGCATTGAAAAAACCAAGCACATGTTTCGGTGACAAAGTATAGATCAGTTCGTCATTTTCGCCGAAAAAAGGATCGGTGATAGACAGCACCTCCTCAATCCCGGTTTCATTTTTATTTGAGACTTCTGAATAAGACTCATATATGGCTTTTGGTATGGCAATCACCATTGTATAATGACCATATTCCTTTCTCTGGAAAAGAAAATATGTAATCTCAATAGGTTCACCCGGATTGACCTGGTCAGTTGAATGTGGAAGCTGGCTTTCAAAGATGAATCCCTCATTCATGATCTTTTCAACAATGCTGAATTCCTTTGTACTGTGAAGGAAGAAATAACACTCTTCGTAATTTCGCAGTTTCTCAGCAAGTATTTCACCTTTATTCTTCATACTTCGGAAAGAGATCAGGCTAATTAGGCAGGACCTAAATTAGCAGTTATTATTTTATTAGCAACACATAAACCTTTTGTTATGTTATATGTTAAATTTGTACACTGCTGGAAATACCTTGTTTTAATGAAAAGAACATTTGCTGTTCTCACAATACTGTCATTGTTGTCATGTAATCCTGGTTCTTCTGACTCCGGCGCAAAATACATAACTGTAAGTATAGCCCCCTTTAAGTATTTTGTAAAGGAGATTGCAGGCGACGATTTCAGAGTGAATATTATGGTCCCCCCCGGATCAAATCCTCATATCTATGAACCTTACCCGGAACAGATCAATCAGCTCAGAAAATCAGTAGCTTATATAAGTAACGGATTCCTGGGGTTTGAAATTGTCTGGCTCGAAAGGTTTTACACCATCAATCCGGAGATGCTAAAGCTATCGCTCGGCGCAGGGATCGAACCCATATTATCCACTCATGAACATGAACATTCTGATGTACATGCCGAAGGAGCGGATCCTCATTTTTGGGTATCTCCAAAGTGTGCCGGGATAATTGCTTCTTCCGTTAAGGATCTGTTGATCAATCTTAATCCGGAAGCCGGAGAGGAGTACGGATCACGTTATGCAAACTTGATTTCAAAGATCAGTGAGATGGACAAAAAGGCACAGGCTCTTTCCCGGGAATCAGGCGGAAAAGATTTTATGATCTTTCATCCTAACCTGGCATATCTGGCCAGAGATTACGGTCTGCAGGAGATTGCGGTGGAGTTTGAAGGCAAGGAACCTCCGCCATCAAGAATGAAGGAGCTGATCGATCTTGCAAGAGAGAAAAACCTAAAGACTATCTTTGTACAGAAAGAATATGACAGTAAGAATGCAAAAGCGATCGCGAATGAAATCGGCGCCGGGGTCGTGGTTATTGACCCGCTTTCGGAAGATTGGCTGAAGTCAACCATGGAAATTATCGCCTCACTGCATTCAAGTTTTATTAACAACACGAAATAGACATCCGATATGGCAACACTCTTCGAAATGCATTCTTTATCAGCATCTTATGGGGCGAGCACAGTATTGCAGGACGTGAATTTCGTTGTGAATGAGAGCGATTTCATTGGAGTGATAGGTCCGAACGGAGGCGGTAAGACCACATTGCTTAAATTGATACTGGGTTTGATGAAACCTTCAGCCGGCAGGATAACCTTCAACAGTGATCTTATAAATAAAAACAGTATAGGTTATCTTCCACAGAACGCAACCGGAGATATAAACTACCCAGTAAATGTGACCGATGTAATACTTTCAGGGTTGATGATCAGGAAAGGCGTTATAACAAGAATGTCATCAGCCGACAGGAAAAAAACCAGTGAGATAATAGATGAACTCGGTCTCTCCGGTATGGAAAAGGCATCCCTTAACGAGTTGTCAGGAGGCCAGTTGCAGCGTGTGTTCCTTGGCCGGGCGATAATCGGAAATCCGAAATTACTCCTGCTGGATGAACCTGGAAATTTTGTCGATGCATCGTTTGAAAGTAATTTCTATGGAAAGCTCAAGGATCTGAACAAGCGGATGGCAATTCTTATGGTCTCCCACGATCTGGGTATGATATCGTCTCATGTCAGGTCTTATGCATGCGTGAACAGAAAACTTCACTATCATCCGTCTTCCGAGATATCAAATGAACAGCTCCTTGCTTACGGCTGTCCGATACAGCTTATCACACATGGAACAGTTCCTCACACCGTACTGAAACAACATAGCTGAGTGGAAGGGAGTATCTTTCAATATGATTTTATAGTAAAAGGCCTTCTTGGGGCTGTTTTTGCCAGCATTACTGCAGGTCTGGCAGGGACATACATTGTCTCGAGGAAGATGGTATTTCTCAGCGGCGGAATTACTCATGCATCTTTCGGCGGAATAGGGATCGGATATTTTGCCGGATTCAATCCTGTGGTCGGTGCAGCAATCTTCGGAATCCTTTCAGCCCTCGGGGTGGAGTATTTATCAGTAAAACATAAAATCAGAGAGGATTCTGCTATCGGTATTCTGTGGGCATTCGGAATGGCAATAGGGATAATATTCATCTACCTTACACCTGGTTATTCTCCCAACCTGATGAGTTACCTTTTCGGAAGCATCCTGACAGTTACCAGTGCCGATATTATTGCCCTTGGAATTATGTCGGTTGTTCTTATTGCTTATTTCGGTATATTTTATCGAACAATATTGTATATTTCATTCGATGAGTCATTTGCGCGTACCTATTCATCCTACGTTAATATTTTCAAGTATATTACCACTGCCCTGATCGCACTGACTATTGTATTGAATATCAGGATGGCAGGAGTTATACTTGTCCTTTCACTGCTGACGATACCACCGAACATTGCAATGCTTTTTACAAAAGTTTATTCCTCTATAATTATATGGTCGGTAGTTGCCGGATTTGTCGGAACTGCGGCAGGCTATACAATCTCTTATTTTGCAGGGATACCGGTGGGTGCAACCATCATATTCACACTCGCCGTGATATGGATCCTGATGAAGATCATAAGCCGGCTAATTACGGGATTGGCTAAGGGGCAGGAAAAATCAGGAATTAATAATGAAGAACAAACGAAGTAAGAAATCAGAATAATTAAAATCAATGATATGGATTACGATCTTATAATAATTGGAAGCGGTCCCGGAGGATATGTAGCTGCCATCAGGGCAGCACAGCTTAAAATGAAAGTTGCGGTTATCGAGAGAGCCGAGATTGGCGGTATTTGCCTGAACTGGGGATGCATACCCACTAAAGCATTGCTGAAAAGTTCCCAGGTATTTGAGTATCTCAATCATGCTTCGGAGTATGGGATCTCAACAACCGGTGAGGTGAAAGTAGATTTTAAATCAATTATTGCCAGAAGCCGCAGTGTTGCTGAAGGTATGAGCAAAGGGGTGCAATTCCTGTTCAGGAAGAACAATATAACTCTCATTCAGGGATCCGGACGGCTTACCGGGCAGAACAACGTAGAGGTTGAGGATCAGGAGGGAAAGAAGAAAACCTGGACTGCAAAAAATATAATAATTGCTACGGGGGCAAGATCAAAGGAGCTGCCAAATCTGAAACAGGACGGAAAAAAGATCATCGGATACAGGGAGGCAATGACACTTCCAGTCCAGCCAAAATCAATGGTAGTTGTAGGATCAGGAGCCATTGGCAGCGAGTTCGCCGGTTTTTACCAGACAATCGGAACCGATGTTACCCTTGTTGAATTTCTTCCAAGGGTCGTTCCAAACGAAGATGAAGAAGTTTCAAAGCAGCTTGAGCGGTCATTCAAAAAGCTTAAAATGAAAGTCATGACCAACTCGACAGTGGAATCTGTCGATACCTCAAAAGGAAAATGTAAGGTAACGATCAAGACACCGAAGGGAACGGAGACAACTGATGCAGATATTGTACTGTCAGCAGTGGGAGTAACACCAAATCTAGAAGGGATAGGACTTGAGAAAACAGACATAAAAGTGGAAAAGTCAAAGGTGGTTGTGGATGATTATTACCGGACCACGGTTCCGGGAATTTATGCAATCGGCGATATTGTACATGGTCCGGCTCTTGCACATGTCGCATCTGCGGAGGGGATCATATGTGTGGAAAAGATGGCCGGAATGGATGTAGGTCCGCTCGACTACACAAACATTCCGGCATGTACGTATACGAGTCCGGAAATTGCGTCATGCGGACTTACTGAAACAGCTGCCAGAGAGGCCGGGTATGAAATCAAAGTCGGGAAATTCCCGTTTACTGCTTCAGGCAAGGCAAGCGCTTCAGGGACAAAGGATGGATTCATCAAGCTGATTTTTGATGCTGCTTACGGAGAGTTGCTCGGAGCACACATGATCGGGGCAAATGTAACTGAGTTGATCTCAGAGATCGTTGTTGCAAGGAACCTTGAGACAACCGGACATGAAATAATAAAATCGGTTCACCCGCATCCCACGATGTCGGAAGCCATAATGGAAGCAGCAGCTGCGGCTTACGGAGAAGTTATTAACCTTTAGCATTTTGGAAATCCGGAGTTTGCACAGGGTCTTTAATTAGTTACCTTTATTGTGGTTTTCTAATAAAAAAATAATCATGAAAAGGCATCTGATCCTGTTTTTACTATGTTCTGTCTCGACTGCTTTCTTAGCAGCGCAGCCACTCGCGAAACGTCAGCAATATGATATTGCAAAAGAAAAGGTGTTGTACACCATAGGCTATGCACATCTTGACACTGAATGGAACTGGGAGTACCCAACTACAATAAACCAGTATATTAAGAATACAATGGAGGATAATTTTAAGCTGTTTGAAAAGTATCCCGACTATGTATTCAATTTTACCGGATCGCGACGGTATAAAATGATGAAGGAATACTTTCCCGAGTCCTATAAAAAAGTAGGTGATTATATTAAACAGGGAAGATGGTTCGTCTCAGGTTCTTCCGTTGATGAGGGAGAAGTGAACATTTCCTCTTCGGAATCGGTTCTCAGGCAGGTTTTGTATGGTAACCTGTATTTTAGGAGGGAGTTCAATAAGGAGAGTTATGATTACATGTTGCCGGATTGCTTCGGTTTTGTGGCAACCATGCCTCAGGTCTGGAATCATGCAGGGCTCCTGGGGTTCTCCACGCAGAAACTGACATGGAGATCCTCAAACGGAGTTCCTTTCAATATCGGAGTATGGGAAGGGCCCGATGGTAATGGACTCCTGGCAGCTTTGAATGCCACTGATTATACTGGAAGGGTAGTTCCACGCCTTGACAAAGACAGTACATGGAATGCCAGAATACAGGATGGAATAAACAAATTTGATATTCCTTTTGACTACCGGTACTATGGAGTTGGTGATATCGGCGGAGCACCGAGAGACGAGGATGTTAAGAATGTTGTGGGCAGCATAAGGAACAGCGACAGTAAATTTAAGGTTATTCTTACCTCTTCGGATCAGATTTATAAGGATATAACTCCTGAACTCAGGAAGAAACTTCCAACATATTCCGGTGATCTTCTCCTTATTGAACACAGTGCCGGTTCTATGACCTCCCAATCATACATGAAAAGGGCTAACAGGAAAAACGAGCTTCTGGCGAAATCTGCAGAGCAAACCTCAGTATTAGCCGACTGGATGGGCGGGGCAGAATATCCATCCACGAAGCTTAATAATGCATGGGAATTGGTTTTGGGAAGCCAGTTTCATGATATTCTTCCGGGTACAAGCACAGTAAAAGCTTATGAATATGCCTGGAATGACGAATTTATTGCAATGAATGCTTTCTCGGAAGTTTTTAAGAACGCCGTCAGCAATATCTCAAGTTCGTTGGATACACGGGTTGAGGGGAGATCAGTAGTGGTATTTAATCCTGTTGCGCAGCCGAGAGAAGATGTTGTAACAGCTGACCTGTTCTATACAAAGCTTCCTGTGAATGTGAAGGTATCAGATAAAGATGGTAATTCCCTTCCGGCACAGATAATTTCAGCAAAAGGAAATAAGCTTACCATTATTTTCCTTGCAAAGCTGCCATCAGCAGGTTTCTCGGTGTTTGGAATACAGGAAACCAATGATAAACAAACCTCCTCAGATCTTTCAGTCACTGATCAGACACTTGAGAATAAGTTCTTAAAAGTGACGATAGACGCTAATGGCGATATCGCCGGCATTTACGATAAAAAAGCCTCACGGGAAGTACTTTCAAAACCGGCAACATTAGATTTTCAGCTTGAAAACCCGACACAATGGCCTGCCTGGAATATGGATTGGAAGGATCGTAAAAATCCTCCTTTTGACTACATGAATAAAGATGCTTCAATTAAAATAGTTGAACAGGGACCGGTCCGCGTTGCTGTTGAAGTTAAAAGAAAAGGGCAAAACTCTGAAATAACCCAGATAATCAGCCTGGCTGCAGGAAATGCAGGAAAGGTTGTGGAAGTAAGAAATAAGATCGATTGGCAATCAAAAGGTGTCAGTCTCAAGGCAGCTTTCCCGACAACCGTTGCCAATGAATTAGCTACATATAGCTTAAATACTGCTGCAGTACAGAGGAGCACTAATAATGAAATTAAATTTGAAGTTCCCGGCAGACAGTGGATCGATTTAACCGACCGTCCGAATAATTATGGTTTGTCAATCCTTGAAGATTGTAAATATGGTTCCGATAAACCTGACAACAGCACTCTCAGACTTACACTTATGTATACTCCAAAAGCCGCTTCCTATGTTTACCAGAGTACTCAGGATTGGGGAATTCATGATGTGAAATATGGCATTTATCCTCATGCAGGTGATTGGGTTTATGCAAATACTCCTGTAATGGGGAATTTCCTTAACAACCCTCCTGTTGCTTTTGAGACATCAAAGCACAATGGTCCTTCAGGGAAAGAGATATCCATTCTTCAGATTAATTCCAGTCAGGTTGATGTTATGGCTGTCAAAAAAGCTGAGGAAAGCAATTATTATATTGTCAGGTTTAATGAACTTTACGGGAAGGCTGCGGATGATGTCACTGTCAGTTTTCCGGGAAAGATTACAGATGCATACGAAGTAAACGGACAGGAGAAGAGGATTGGAAGTGCCGGTTTCAGTAATGGCACCCTGAATTTTGACATAGGTAAATTTGCGATAAGGAGCTTTGCCGTCAAATTCGAAAACATTAATGAGAAATTGACAAAGCCTATACAGCAGGTTGTAACACTTGCTTATAATGAAGATGGTTTCAGTTCCGATACTAAAAGGAACGACGGTAATGTCGTAAATAATCTCACTATTCCTGCCGAATTGATTCCGGCAGAGGTAATAAGTGAGGATATTATCTTTAAGATGGGCAATACATCAGACAATCAGAAGAATATGCTTAGTGCACAAGGCCAGAGAATTACTCTGCCTAAAGGTGATTTTAACAAACTATGCATTCTCGCTGCTGCAACCGAAGACACTCAGGGTACATTTAAACTGGGGAATAAGACAATAATCTTACCTGTTCAGAGCTGGACCGGTTATATAGGTCAGCATTATGGAAGAACGCTTTATTTCAATAACATGAAAGTGGCCTCCGTAAATAATGCTTTTACAAAACGGGATAATATAGCCTGGTTTGCTTCTCATCGTCACACTCCGGAGTCAAATGACACATATCAGTATAGCTACCTGTATAAGTACGAAATAAATCTTCCCGAGGGTGTAAGATCAGTCACGCTTCCCAGGAATTCCGGAATTAAGATATTTGCAATTACTGTCACGAATAACCGGAAAGATGACATAACTCCATTGCAGCCATTGTATGATGATTTCAGAGAAAATCCGCCCGTTAAAGCAAGAGTCAACGAAATAGTTACTCCCGATCTTAAGCCATTAGCCTTTGCTCAGAAACCGCTTTTTACCGAAAATATTGATGAGAGGATGCTCCCCAGACTGAAGCAGTATCTCAGAAGCGCCGGAATGGATACCGCGATAGTAATAACACCTCCTTCATCATCCGATTATGCTGACCTGAGTTCGGGGAATAAAGTAACTGCAACATACTACCCTGCCGGCAGGTCATTCAAAGGAGTCGAATATTCAGGTCAGAAGATTGATATATCAAATATTCTCAATTCTGAAACAGGTATACTTAGAGATACGTTATTCTTTGATAATGGAGAAGGAAGGATTTTGATCGATCTGCAGAAACCGGTTTCTGTTGATAAAATAAATATGTATTTCGAAACTTTCAGGGGGAGAGGTCCACAGAGTGGCCCTCCTCCGGAAATGATGAGGAACAGGGGGCCTCAGATTTTTTCAATCTGGGCATCCTCAACAGGATCTGATGTAACAGGAGATCCCAAAGCCAGGGGGTGGCAATATGTTGGTGCTTATGGCACCGGAGGCAGGGGATTCGGAGGGGCCGGAACATCGTATGTCTTTGAAAACAGCCTTAATTTCAGATACCTTATGTTCATATCAGACGGCAGCTGGCATGGATCAGATTATATAAAGCAGCTGGATATATTTGCAGGGAAATGATACCGTATCGGGAGAATCTCAGACTGAATAAAGTTTTATTATAAAGTAATTAGCCATGACAAAAAGAAGTATTATTCTGGCAATCGTAATAATATTTTTGGCAAATAGTTCTTTTGCTCAGGGATTGGAAAAAGATTCTGATATTTTGTCATTATATAGGCCCATTAATGAATCAATAACAGTATCAAATGGAATAGTATATACTGATAAAACAAAGGCTCCGGAAGAACGGGCAAGGGACTTGCTTTCACGAATGACAATTGAGGAAAAGTTACTGTTGACAGGAGGATGGAGCGGAATTAAAATACAGGGAAGTTTTAATATCCCCGGGATAGCAAGGCTTGGGATCCGTCCTGTTACAATGGCCGATGCGTCGCAGGGTATAAGAAAGCTCGCGTTTCCGTCAAAAGAGAAGGTATCGGGTACATCGTACCCGAGTTTACTCGCGTTAACATCTACCTGGAATACTGAGCTTGCAAGTCAATATGGCAAAGCTATCGGAGAGGAGTGCCGGGCGCTGGGAATTGATATTCTATTAGGCCCCGGAATGAATTTTTACCGTCTGCCTACCGGAGGACGTCATTTCGAATACCTGGGAGAGGATCCCTTTTTAGCGACGCCAATTGTAACACAATATATAATTGGGCTTCAAAGTCAGGAGATAATCGCGACCCCCAAGGTGGCACTGGCAAATGAACAAGAATATGTTCGTCACATTGCAAACTGCCTGGTAAGTAACCGGGCAATGAGGGAAATCTATCTGCCCCCCTGGAAATCGGCCATTGAAATAGCCGGGGCTAAAGCTGTCATGACAGGGAATAACATGTTGAACGGGATCCCCTGTGCAGTTAATAAGCCACTTTTAGCCGATTTATTGAGGGCTGAATATGGATTTGAAGGTATTGCCATGACTGACTGGCAGAACACAAATTACTTCCCTTCCATGAATAATTTAATTCTGGAGTCGGGTATTTCACTTTTAATGCCTTCCAACAATAATTTCGTTAAATATATCAACAGCCTCAAAGAACTGAATCAGTTCAAACAGGCTGAATTTGTGGAGAAGCTAGATAAAATGGTGTATTACAATCTTTTGCCCTTGTTTGAATCAGGCATTTATGACCGAAGCCCGGTGGATGAGACATATCTGAGGACATTCAATGCTCACCAGGAGTTGGCCAGGATTTGTGCAGAGGAGAGTGCAGTATTGCTAAAAAATAAAGGTAGAATTTTACCTCTGCAAGCGGGAACTAAGAATATTTTATTGACCGGAGCGGAAGAGAGTCAATCAGGGAAAGGAAGCGGTTTCGTGGCAGGTTATTCGCACACCAGTATCTTAGATGGATTAATTAAGGTATATGGAAATGGATTAACATTTAGTAAAAATCCATCTGAAAATGAAGTTAAGAATGCTCATACAGTTATTTTTATTCTGAATAAGGAAGCAGGTGAAGGAGGTGATGTTCCGTATGAGGAACCAGGAGCCCAGCTCACCCAACTAAGACAAGTTCTTGAATGGAATGCAAACACGATTGTTATAGTTAATGCATGCAACTCGATGCCGCTGGACTGGATTAAAAAAGCAAAAGCGATACTATGGGTATTCTTTCTAGGGCAGGAAAGAGGGAATGCAATAGCAAACATCTTTTCAGGTAAGGTAAATCCATCCGGGAAACTGGCATTCAGCATTGAAAAAAATTTCTTCGATTCAGTTGACCCGGATTATAACTTTCTTTGTGGAGCCCCTTACTGGAGGGGGGATAACTCATACAAAGACTACTGGCTAAATGGCAAGGACGTCAGGATAAGTGGTTTTACCGATTGCGTGAAACCAATGGAACCGGTTCGAATTCCATATAATGAGGATATTTTTATTGGATACCGCTGGTATGATAAAATGAATTTGCCGGTACTTTTCCCATTTGGTTTTGGGCTTTCATATTCAACATTCCAATGTAGCAAGCTTCAAATCAATAACCGGTTACCTGATGATGGAAAACTCACTGTATCAGTAAGTGTGAAAAACACGGGAAAAATAAATGGTAAGGAGGTGGTTCAACTCTATATTTCAGACCTCGCAGGGAAGGCTGATGACCGGCCTTTAAAAGAACTGAAAGGCTTCTCCAAGATTGAACTGAAACCCGGTGGATCCGAAACGGTAACATTTACACTGTCGCGTAATGACTTTTCAATCTGGGATGTTCAAACTGATCAATGGAAGGTTAAGCCGGGAAGATATGAAATTAAAGTTGGCACATCAAGTCATCAGTTAAATGAACGGGATGTAATCACTTTCTGATACCTCCACTGAATCCGGGAATAGAAAAACTGGGAGCCTTTCCATGTGTTAAAGCATTGAACATACCCAGGGAATTTATTATTGAATAGATAGAAATCAGTTTTATCAATGCGAAAGAACTTTTTGATTAGACCTCCTGGATTTAACAAAGCACCTTTCATTGAAGTAAACACATCTGAATATAAGGTCCTCAATGGCTGGGATGAAATATGCTGTAAGCTTAACCTGAGGATTGAAGCCATTCAGAAGAGTAAAAAGATTATTGTAATAGAAACCTATCAGGGGATTATACATGAAGAAGTAAATGGTTCCTTTCAAAGCGGGCTTAAATACAACAGGTTTATCACAACAGAAAAATACTTGCTTCCGGAAGAGGAAATCAGGAAATTGGTTTTCCCGGATGTAACCAATGACCGTACCTTTGGATATATAACCCGGTTAACGATTGAAGCTTTTTTCAATCCTTTATCCGTAAAAAAACTGCAGGACGAAATTGCCTCAAGTGAAGAGGGGATAATCGTCCTTTACGGAACAGGAGCCTTCCATCTATATCCTGAACCGGATTTGCTGGTTTATGCCGATATGGCCCGCTGGGAGATACAACTTCGTATGAGGAAACACATTGTTGATAATATCGGCGTAAAAAACCGTGAAACGCCTGACTGGATGCTACTTTACAAGCAGGGATTCTTTGTTGACTGGAGAGTATGCGATCGTTTAAAAAAGAAAATGTATGATCATTGGGATTTTGTATTGGACACCAACACTATCGGTCAACCTAAACTTATTGAAGCGAAGGCTGTATTTGACGGATTGAAGATTGCATGTCAGAAACCATTCAGTCTTGTACCGTATTTTGATCAGGGTCCCTGGGGGGGCCAATGGATGAAAGGGAAATTCAGGCTGGATCCCGGTCAGTCAAACTATGCCTGGTGTTTTAATTGTGTGCCTGAAGAAAACAGCCTCCTGCTGAAATTCGGAGATGATTTAATTGAGACACCAGCAATTAACCTGGTATTCCGGCACCCGCACGAATTACTTGGCAACTCTGTACATGCCCGGTTTGGCGATGAATTCCCCATCAGGTTTGACTATTTAGACACGATGGATGGCGGTAACCTGAGTTTGCAGGTGCATCCGACCACCGAATATATTCAGGAACGATTTGGGATGCACTATACCCAGGACGAAAGCTATTATATAATGGATGCTGGTGACAATGCACAGGTTTATCTGGGTTTGAAAGAAGGGATTGATCCGGGAAATATGATAAATGATCTGGAGGAAGCTCAGGCTGGCGGCTCTTATTTTGATACAGGGAAGTATATACAAACCTGGCCGGTAAGAAAGCATGATCATGTGTTGATCCCTGCAGGCACTGTTCACTGTTCCGGAAAAAACAGCGTCGTACTCGAAATTAGTTCCACCCCATATCTCTTTACATTTAAATTATGGGACTGGGGAAGGCTTGGCACTGATAATAAACCAAGGCCGATAAATATAGAACACGGGGAAAATGTTATCAATTGGGATGCAACAACGAAGTGGACCAAAATTAACCTTGTGAACAGGATCGAAAGAATTGCTGAAGGTGAAGGCTGGATTGAAGAACATACCGGATTGCATGAGCGCGAATTTATTGAAACACGGCGCCATTGGTTTTCGAAAAAGGTAAAACATGACACACATGGGAACGTTAATGTCATTTGCCTGGTGGAAGGAGAGGAGATAATAGTGGAAAGCCCCACTAATGCATTTACACCAATTGTGATACATTACGGTGAAGTTTTTATCGTTCCTGCATCAGTTTCAGAATATATCATAAGACCATTTGGCAGATCCGAAGTGACCACGTGCGCGACATTGAAAGCATATGTAAGATCTTAATGTGTGAGGCGCATGGTGTGATCGTGATTAAGGATTTGAGTAGGATGATTCATATTTTCTTTCAGATTAATATGTGTTATTATGAAATTAAAGTATTTAGTTATTTTTTTCGGTTCTTTATTAATAGGTTGCACAGATCAGAATGTTCCGGTTTACAGAAATCCGGTTAAACCAGTCGAAAAGAGAGTCAGGAATCTGATCAGTTTGATGACACTTGAGGAAAAAGCCGACATGCTTACCGGGAAAGACATGTGGCATTTTAAAGGTATTGAACGACTGGGAATACCCTCAATTCAGGTGACTGATTGCGGGCATGGAGTGACTGTAATTATAAATGAAGCAGGGGAAGGGACAGGGACAGGCTGTGCATCGTGTTTTCCAACCGGCGTCGGACAGGCTGCATCATGGAGCGAAGAAACCGTCTTTGCAATCGGAAAAGCCATAGCTGAAGAGACAAAAACACTCGGCTCGCATGTCTTGCTTGGCCCAATGGTTAATATACACCGAACGCCTCTTGGCGGAAGAAATTATGAAACATATTCTGAAGATCCCTATCTGACCGGTAAAATGGCTTCTGCCTTCGTAAAAGGTATTCAGTCGGTTAATATAGGTGCATGCATAAAGGCCTTTGCTGTCAATAATCAGCAAACAAATCAGAGTAATCTGAGCGTTGAACTTTCCGAACGGGCACTTCGTGAGATTTATCTGCCAGGTTTTAAAATTCCGATAGATGAAGCGAATCCCTGGGGTCTCATGACAAGTTACAATAAGGTTGCCGGAGTCTATACAGGTGAGAAAAAGCAGTTTATCACTGATATCATAAAAAAAGAATGGGGCTATAATGGTTTTGTCGTTTCCGACTGGAGGGGGGTTCACAGTACGGCAAGCATCGATGCGGGCCTCGATATTGAAATGCCCGGCCCGGGGAAGTTTATGACTATAGATAATGTCCTGAAGGCAATTAATGATAAAACAATTACTGAAGAAGAACTTGATGACCGTGTTGCGAGGATCATTCGTAACCTTGTCCTGACAAAAGTTTTGGACTGGAATTATGATGGAACCCGGAATCAGTTTAATCCTGCAGGTCATAAAGACATTGCTTTGAAAGCAGCTGAAGAATCTATTGTACTTCTCAAAAATGAAGACAATCTCCTTCCCTTAAAAAAAGAAAGGATTCGTTCCATTGCAGCAATCGGCCCCAATGCAAGGGAAGCCAGGCTGGGTGGAGGAGGTAGTGCTTCGGTAACCGCTTGTTATTCAGTAAGTCCCCTGGCCGGATTGATTAATTATTGTACGGACTCTGTTATAATATCATATGAAGAAGGCTCTCAGTTTATTGGTAATTTACCTGTTGTTCATACCGGGAATCTCGTAACCGAAGATCATGGTAAAATAGTCGATGGTCTGAAAGGGGAATACTATAATGGAACAAGGCTCGAAGGAGAACCGGCATGCATTCGGATTGACGATAAAATAGATTTTACCTGGGGTTGGGCGGCACCGTGCGAATCGGTTTCCAAATCAGGTTATTCCGTTCGCTGGACCGGCAGGATCAAAGCCCCGGTAACCGGCAGATACAAGCTTGGACTAACATCTATGGGAGGAGGTAGCCGGTTGTTTATCGGGGATAAACTTTTAATCGACAGATGGGATGAACCAACCAGCAGGATTTTTGAAGCTGAGTTCAATAAGTCAGGCAGGTATGTTGCCATGTTCATGGAGAAAGATTCGGAGTATGATTTACGGGTGGAATTTTATAAAAGGGTAAATATTAACTCTATCCGCTTTGAATGGGAAATACCCGGTCTTGAAGACCCTGTTAAAAAAGCAGTTGAGCTGGCATCGAAAAGTGATGTGGCACTGATCTTTGCAGGATTATCTAATTTATTTGAGGGTGGAACAAATGATAAAGAGGACATAATATTGCCAGGAAATCAGGATAAACTTATAAGTGAAGTGGCTAAGGCAAATCCAAATACTGTTGTAGTACTGATTAACGGCACTCCGGTTGCCATGCCGTGGATTAATGAGGTTAAAGCCGTAATTGAAGCTTATTACCCGGGTCAGGAAGGAGGTAATGCTATTGCAAATATTCTTTTCGGGAAAGTCAATCCTTCGGGTAAACTACCTGAAACATTTCCTGCCCGGGTAGAAGACAATCCTTCTTTTGGAAATTTTCCGGGAGAGAATAATGTGGTTCATTATAAAGAAGGGATTTATGTCGGCTACCGTTATTATGACACTAAAAACGTAACCCCGCTATTCCCTTTCGGGCATGGCTTGTCTTATACTGAATTTCAGTACAGCAATCTTAAGCTGGAACCTTTTAAGGATGAAATAAAAGTAATGGTTGATATAATGAATACAGGCAAAGTTACCGGGTCAGAAGTGGTTCAGATGTATATTAAGGATTTAGAATCTTCGACCGACCGTCCTGAAAAGGAGCTAAAAGGATTTAATAAAATATTGCTGCAACCGGGTGAAAAAAAATCCATTACCTTTAAAATAACAAAAGATGATGCTTCATTTTTCTCGGAAGAAAAAAGGAGCTGGGTGTTTGAACCAGGGAAGTTTGAAATACTTATCGGAAGTTCTTCAAGGGATATAAGATTGAAAGATTTAATAGAAATGGATTTTAACTGATCGTAAGATAACTGATCCACTCAATTTCCAGTTAAGAAAAACATTATGAATAACGTCGATACAAATTAAAAAGAATCGACCCTAACCAGCAACAGAACATAATAAACTTAATTTACGGAAATCATATGATTAAAAAGTTACATATTTTTAGTTGCCTTTCAATTGCGGCATTACTGTATTGTTCTGAATCGGGTAATGCACAGAATCAAGACTGGACTCATTTCCGGGGCAGTAACCTGAATGGAATTGCCAAAACGGATAATGTGCCGACAAAATGGAATGATTCTGATGTAAAATGGAAAACGGAGATCCATGATAAGGGGTGGTCATCACCAGTAATTTACGACAACCAGGTTTGGATAACCACAGCGAAAGATGATGGCAAGTCTCTTTATGCAGTTTGTGTCGATTTCCGGAACGGAGAAATAATTTATGATATCAATGTCTTTACTCCTGGATCTGTTTTTAAGAAACACACTGTTAATACCTATGCCACTCCGACTTCATGCATTGAAAAGGGTTTTGTTTACGTACATTATGGAAGTCTGGGGACAGCCTGCATAAATACAACAAACGGTTCAATCAAATGGAAGCAAACTGATTTTAAATGTGACTACTTAACATTTGGTCCGGGATCATCACCGGTAATTTACAAAAACCTTATCATTCTGCATTATGAAGGGGCTGATTCCACTTATATTGTCGCGCTTGATAAATCAAATGGAAAGCTTGTTTGGAGGGCTGACAGACCTGAGGAAATTTATGAAACCAAACCGGCTATCGCGAGAAAAGCATATACAACCCCAATCATAGTTAATGTAAAAGGCAGGGATATGCTGATTTCTAATGGTTCATTTGTATGTATTGCTTATGATCCCTCAACCGGCCAGGAGATTTGGAGAGTGGTACGTGGTGATGAATCAACAGTCGCAATGCCGTTTACAGAAAAAGGAGTTGTATTCTGGTTTACCGGCTTCATGGTTGCAGAAAATGGCAGTTATTTCTGCGAACTGCTGGCAGTTGATCCTGATGGAAAAGGTGATATCACCAGGTCAAATATCCTTTGGAAGAAAAATGCCGAAAGGCTGCAATTATTGACGCCCGTTATTAAAGATGGTCTGATCTACACAATTGATGCAAAGAATAATATTATGTGTATAAATGCATCAACAGGAGAAGAAATATGGTCAAAACATCTGAATACAAATTTTAATGCTTCTCCAGTTTATGTAAATGGCAATATCTGGTTTTGCTCGGTAAAAGGGGAAATACTTGTAATAAAAGCTGGCAACAAATATGAAGTTGTCTACCAGAATCAGATGGATTCACCAATATGGGCTACTCCGGCTTTCTTGAGAAACTCAATAATAATAAGAACTGAGAAGTACCTTTGCAAGATAGGATAATCCTTCGCCTTTATCTAAAGTGAATTATAAATTTGGACATCAATTCGCTTTTAGACTTCTGAATAATAAATAACTGAAACACTGACAAATACGCCCGAGAAATATAAATCCCTTATTTACATCAGCAATCTTTAGTGGTCGAGTCTGTGGATCTTTATTTTATGCCGAGATATTTTCAAATTCGATTTTAACCTTACTACATGCATATTTAATTTCATTGAGATAATCACCATAACAAGTCATCCAATGAAAACCACGCATATCTGCAACCAGCTTCTTCCAGTTTCCTTCGATAGTACAGTCAAACTGAGACCTGCATATATCCAATGAAGGATGATCGATGATCTTGCCTTTGAATCCAACCCACTTTACCGAATGAAAATCCGGAATAATATTAGTAATTACCTGACCTTTTCTGAAAAACACCTTTGGAGCAGCACCATAATCCGACTCACAATGTGTAAGTATATCAGCAGGCTCCAGATCTTTGCCATTCATCCTGCGGGGACTTGAGCAATGAGCGCAGGTTGTAATACCATCATGAGGGAAAGTGGGATCATTTAAAAATACCGGTCGCCCGGAGATATGCCTGAGAAGTACACCCGACGGAATGACCACAAAATCTGATTCGCAAAAAGCCATCCACCCTTCATCGTTAATAAGGCTGAATGGTAAACAAGGGGTTGTGCCGGCTACTTTGCCAAAACTCATACAACCCCTTACTGTTACTCCATGTGCGTTATTATCTTTAATCAGATCTTTAAGTGTGTCACTTAGAATGAAAGAATTCAGAATAAATTTCTTGTCAGTACGAACAGCCAGGATACCTGTTTGGGACAAGTATTCTTCCATTTCATTTTGGATTTTCTCAATCAGTTTAGTATTGTTCTTCTTACTTGAAAGGCGTTTTGTTAATTCATCATTACTAATTGATATTACCTCTATCTTCCAGGTATTATTGACTACAGGCTCGACAACCTCTTTGCCGACGCCCCAGCTTCCCAGGCCATTAACTGCAACCAGTCTGGTGTTAGCAGTACTTTTAAGTCCATAAATCGCCCTGAGCCTCATCAGTACTTCATCATAGCTATCCACGACTATATCTTCTGTTTTCAGATTTTCATTAATGTAATCATCGCTTCCTCCACGCAAAAGTTTTGGATGGGCAATCTCATACCACAGATAAACAGGCCCCGACTTATGACGCAGAAACATCACTACAGGCTTTCCTGCACTGAGCAGCATGTTCATCCGGTTTTGTTTATAGACCCTGTCTCCGGCTGATCCGGCAGCATAAATAAGTAAAACATCACAGGGGATTTCAGCAACTTTTTGAGCACTCTCGTCAGAATTAACTTTTTCCAATGGAAGAATTTCAATGGGAGCATCTGTTTCTGAGATGTACATTTTAAGTTCTTTTTCTATACGGGCTGTTTCATTGTCAACATCTGCCTGAGTTCTAAGCCCTCCCCATTCTCTCCAGGTTTCAGCCTCAACCCTTTCAAAAAGATGATAAATAAGGACAGGTTTTACTTTTAAGGGCAAATAAGCTGAAAATGCTGATTTCTGCCGATAAAGTGGTTCAGGTTCGAATGCATTTGTACCTATTTGCGCACTACCTGCAATAGCTGCAGCGCCCATGTTGTAAATAAATTTACGCCTTTCCATGATTTTCTACTGGTTTTAAAGTGTGGATAACTGAAAGTTAAACAACCCGGATTAGTTTTTGGAATGAATTATATCAAGTAAAATATTTTGAGAGAGAATGTTAAGGCAAATATAATGTAACTAAATTCATTTCGACTTCGGATCTATATTGTAAAAAGCATATTTTGATGATTGCCCTACCTTTAAAAACCTTCGGCTGATGACTGTGGATCCTTTTTCGGGAGTAAATTCGGCAATCAGAACATAACCACCAGCCTTTGAAGGTAAAGTCATTGATACCGGGATGTCGGTCCGCAGGAAAGGCTGTAGATTTACAGAAAGGTTTTGTTCCGTTCCTGATTTACCACTATCGTCAAGAAACTTAAGTTTTACAGTCCCTGAAACAGGAGATCCAAGGTTGTTTATTCCAACCAGATTGATGAGCAAAGTTGAACCCGGTTTATGAGGTTCAATAAATTTTGTGTAACGTTCATCCGTCAGGTTTATGAAAGTTGCAACCGGAGCAAACGCATGCCGGAACCAGTCAAGAGTAGGAATTGGTTTCAGATCCTTTATGTTTCCTGCAAACCAGTCCCCTGTATATCCGTAGTTATTTGCCAGATAGCAGAATGCCAGAACTCCCGCAATTGATGGCTCACTTCGAAGCCATTCGGTTTCCAATTGCAACCAGTAAGCCTGCAATTCCCAGTTTTGTTCAGGTGTGGAATTTTTTCCCAGATAGTAATCATAAACATCCACTGTTAGTTTGCTGGGTATTCCGTTTCGCCATAACCATATCCATCCGTATTCATTCACCAATTGTGCCGAACTTGATCCCTGAATCCTCCGGATGGCATCGGGTTTGTAATCAAGGTTTCCAAGCGGATAGAAATTTTTAGCAGAGGCGGGTTGCCTGCTGTTGATACGCCCCTGGTATGGATGCGGCTCGTCCATTTCATCCTGTTGCATCTGATCGGCTGTCATATATCCGGAATCCCATATCCGTGTATTATCGAGTTTCTTTAATTCCGGTATCAATGTATTCCCGATGTAATCGTCCCAGTTTTCGTTAATTGCATCCCAGATGGCAATGCTGGGGTGATTTCCATCTGTCCAAACCCAATCGGTGTATTCTTTACGGATCTGATCGTCCCAGCCGTGATTCTGCCAGTACAACCATTCATTTTGAAATAAAAGACCATATTCATCGGCGATATCGTACCAGAAATCGGGTACTATGCCCACACATATACGCATCATGTTCCAGTTCAGCTGTTTGGGATAATCAACCAGGAGTTTTTTTACCCACTCGTAGTCCCAAATCAGGTTTCCGCAGTCAGGATCCTCGAAGAACCGCTGAAGTGTAACATTGGTTCCCCTAATTGCAATCCTTTCTCCATTCAGATAGAAAAACTTCCCTCTCCTTGTAAAATCGCGCATTCCAAACTGTTTACTGAGTTCGTCGGAAATACCTTTGCCAGTTTTCAGAGTTGCTGTTGTTACATATAGGAAAGGCTTATCCGTAGACCATCTGGTAAATTCCCTGACTGGCATTTCGATCATCACCTCTGATATATTGTCACGTTTTGCTGAAAACTTTCCACTTCCCGTGGCTACTACCTTACCTGTTAGTTTCTCTGCAATCGAAATATCCATTGTTACCGAATCACTCATAGCATCGCCGTAGAATATCTGGGCAGGACTTAAATTTCTGATCAGCGCCTTAATGGTTACTTTACTGCCTGTTACCGAAGGTAAAACCAGCAGCCGGTTGAGCCTCAAATTTCCGGTGAATGAAACCAGTACGTCATCCCAGATACCAGGAAGATAATGCTCCTTTTCTTTATCTGTACCACCGGCAGCTTCACTGGGTAACCAGACACGGTCGCCTACTTTGATCAATATTTCGTTTTCGGCACCGAATTTTATCGCGCTTGTAATGGGAAATTCAACCGGTGTATAACAGGCCATTGAGGTACCCATGTCAAATCCATTCACATAGACCTGAGTTACATACTGGCTCTTTTTTATAGTTATCATTCCCTCCTTGCCTTTTAAGGTTTCGGGTATAAATATTGATTTCCGATACCAGCTGTATCGTGGAGTGTAATCAATATTGTAAAGATTGTGTTGTTGTTTGGCTTCCACTTTATCAGCACGTTTGAAAAACTTATCATAATCCTCAATTTTAGGATTGGCAAGATGAACAAGTCCCGGAACAGGAATTGTACGTGTGTATTTCGCAGGCGGAAATGCATTATCTGTCTGGTCAAATTGCCATGTTCCATTTAAATTGATCACAGTCCGGTTACCATCAGCCAAAGAATAGCAGGAGATCGGAAGCCAGACAATCAGGTAAATAATAATCCGTTTCATAGAAACATTATTCTTAATCAAGTTTAACTGTCGTTTTGGATCCTATATTCAATTATAAAAGAGGGGTGCCTTTTCCAGACACCCGCCTTACATGTTTAAACCGAATATAAAACTATTTTATCTTCCAGGTTTTATTTAATGAACTAATCTCAAACCTTAGGCTGGACCGGTTCAATTTTCGGATATTCCCTTTGTTGAGGTGAGCGGACAACGTTGATACCATAGAGCTGGCTGAAGCCTTCAACAATCTGGCGATGATCGCCCAGAACAACCACCTGGTGGAAACCTTGCACGTCCCTGGCATCCTCTACATTGTCCATCTTTATCTCAACTGAAGTCCGGCATCCTCCGGCAGGAGGTGTATCGATATTTCCAACCACGGTACCGGTATCTACAATAATCTCACGGGGATTATTATAGTCCAGCATGGTAATTTTTTCTCCGACCGGCCATAATACCTGCACTGAAACCCCCAGCGATGATTCGGAATGATCGCGCAGGATATATGGAGCCTGTGCCTGGTTAAAACCATTAAGTTTTGTCCCTGACACACAATGAGCTGCAATTAGAAGGTTTTTAAAAGTCTCCGGCACGGGATCGTTCATAAAGCCCGGTCTGTTCAGAAGGTAGCTGGTAAGCATCAGAGATGTTGCTCCCATAAGGTCCGCTTCGCAGCCGGCGGTAATACCTTCATCCTGTAACATTGACCAGGCACCGCATGGTGGTGTGGGAATAAGTTTATCGGTAACCATCCCAAGACAATCCATTGAAAGGGCATTTGACTGCTCATCTGCCATCAGGCGTTTTGCTGTTGTATATACCCGTGCGGCATTGTTTATGTCTTCCTCAGTAGGCTCTACGACTTTCAATGCTCTTCGCCTCATGGTTGCTGCCACGTCCTTAACTTCCTCAGTTACCGGCATCTTGTTATACCGTTCATTGAAAGTATTACGCGGGATAGCCTTCACCTTTATTCCCAGTTTATCCATCACAGTTTCTTCTGTCAGATCTCTGCGGATATGGAGAACTCTTGTCTCTTCAAACATGCGTTTTGCTTTGACCATCTGGAGTCCATTCTCAACTGCCTGCCACTCAAGTGACGAAACAACATATACTCCGGGTAAACGTGAAATTCCGACATGGCCAACAAAAGCAGTTCCAATAGGAGCAAAAACAATAAGAGGTACACCTAAATCCTTAACGATAGGGTTTACCCATCTCCAGCATTGCATGTGTTGAAGTGTAAGCATCAGGGCATCAGATTTAGTGCTTTTTACTCTGTTGACAAGAGCAGTAAGACCTGCTTCCTCACTAATTGGCTTTTCTTCACATTCAGCTGTAATACCGAGCCTTTTGCAGGAACTGTCAAGTTTTGACCTGTACTCTTTCTCGTGTGCATCGAGATCATAGGTTGTGCCTGGCCAGCCAAGCCAATACGGTCTGGGCTGTTCAAGAAAAGCATGGGCAATTCGCACATTGGGTTTTGGACGAAGTTTGGTTACATCAACATAGTCTGGTGAGATTTTTTGCTGTTGCCGACGTAACGGTGTGCCCATGGCAAGGCCAGGAGCTCCCATCGTGAGTCCAAGTGCGGCAGCTGAAAGCATCCCAACGCATTTACGACGCGAAATACATGAACAACAATTTTCATGTGCTTTGTGAACAGAATGGTTATGATCACTCATTTTTCACCTCCATTTTTTTTAGTTAAATTAATTATTTATTGATGACTTTTCAACCATGATTAATTATTTTATAACTCCTATGCCGCTTCTACCACTTTCCATCCAATTGCATCAGCCAATTCATAATTAGGCCAGGGTTAGTAGATTAATTCTTCTATGAATTATTTTAAATGTTTCTGTAAAAGGTTATAATTATCCGGGGAAATGTAGATATAATTTCAATAGCAATATAAGGGGAAAAGATTTAAAAATTAACTTTAACAAATATTAACAATATTTTTTTAAGGGAATAAGGATTATTTAATATAAATGATAACTTTGTTACTATAGCAGATTCTTAGTGCTGTTGAGATGCAAACTTGTTAATAAATTGTTTAAAGTTCCCTGGAATTTAATGAACTGCTATAAAACTACAGCCTGCATTCATGAGAGAAAGTAGACTGAGAATTCCTGGATTGAAGTTGCATTATTTACGTTAGCCTGAAACTGATCATTCGTCATTAATTTAATATTATATTCAAAATCGACAGAATTCATGAAAATTCATGGATGCAGCATATTTAATTGAAATTTCTAAATTATTGAATAACAATTCTTTAACAAAGAAATCTTATCTTACGAAATAGAATCGGTGGAAAGTCAATAACTAAAGTGAAATAAAATGGAAAATAAGTTGAATGAGCAATCACGAATTGAAAAATCGACAAGTTGTTCTTGTTGCAATGGACTGCAACATGATCAGGGATCGAATGAAATTTCCAGACGGAAATTTGTACAGGTAACGGGCACATCAGTTATCGGATCAGTTGCTTTATCAGGTTTATCCTGGACAGCCCTTGCTGCCGCACCGACTGAGGATAAGAATTTAACGCGACGCAAAAGTCTGGTTGTCAAACCAATTTTTACATATGCAACACCTGCCCGTCGGGAACAGGCCAGCTGGCGGGCATGGGGCGGGATTCAAACCGAAAAAGATGCAGAGCAGGAACGCCAACGGATCCAGGATGAGCTTAAAACGCTCCAATCCAGAGCTGATTTTCCGGTCGAATTTCTGCCTATTGCATCTGTCCAAACAGAACCTGATTTAAGTAAGATTCAGGATCTGGAAACTGCTGATCTCTTCCTGATTTATGCTGCAGGTGGTAGCGCTAATATTTTTGACTCATTGAATAAAATGGGAAAGAACAGGATAATCTTCTGTCGACATAAATCCGGACCGGTATATTTATGGTATGAGATAGTAAGTCCTACATTTTTAAGAAAACGGACTGATAAGCTGGCTGTTTCAGGAATCAATGATTATGATGTAGTAATTGATAGCCAGGATGAACTGTTATGGAGATTAAGGGCACTTTGTGGTTTAAAAAATACTCTCACTTCGAGGATAATAGCAATTGGAGGACCTGGCGGATGGGGACAGCCGAAAGCTCCGGAATTTGCCAGAAATATTTTCAAACTCGATATGCAGACTGTTACTTATGAGGATCTTGACAAGTTAGTCGATGAGGCAAAGGCTGATAAATCACTTGTATCCCGTGCTAAAAATCGTGCAAATGAATATCTTAAGGACAAGACAATAAAGCTTGAAACGAAACGCGAATTTGTTGATAACTGCTTTATTCTTGAAGAAGTTTTTACTAGGCTTATGGATAAATTTGAATGTAAAGCTATAACAATCAGTGGTTGTATGAGAACAATCATGCCAGTTGCTGAAACATCTGCCTGCCTTACCCTCAGTTTAATTAATGATGCAGGCTACCTTGCATTCTGTGAATCAGATTTTGTTTGTGTTCCTTCAGGAATTCTGCTAGCCAATATCTCCGGCAAACCAGTATTCCTTAACGACCCAACTTATCCACACGACGGATTAATAACTCTAGCCCATTGCACAGCACCCCGACGAATGGATGGTAAGAAACTCGAACCAGCCAGATTACTGACACATTTTGAATCTGATTATGGAGCAGCTCCAAAAGTGGAGATGCTTATCGGGCAACCTGTAACAAATATCCTTCCCGATTTCTCATTTGAAAGGCACGTCGGACTATTGGGCAAAATAGTTGATAATCCATTTTTAGATATCTGCCGTTCTCAGATTGACATCAGTTACACATGCGACAACCTGTTATTGGCTGAAGAAATGCCTGGTTTCCATTGGATTACAGGATATGGTGACTATTTAAAAGAGTATGGTTATGCAATGAAAAAGATCGGCATTGATTTTAAGACACTGGTTTAAGTATCTTTCTGAATTGTAAGATTTAGTTCTCCTTTAGACTGAATATTTAATATATATTTTAAATCTCAACTAACCTAATTAATTAACTAAAGTAATACCTATGAAAAAACTATCAGTCTTGATTCTTTTTTTACTAATTACAGGGATGCAATTAGTAAACGCCCAGGGGATTATCGTCTCCGGAAGAACCACTGACCAGAAATCAGGGGCTCCTCTTCAGGGGGTTACAGTCCTTATTAAAGGTACCACAATAGGAGCAATATCCGCAGCAGATGGGACCTATAGTTTAACTGCTCCTGACAGGTCAGCCAGTCTTGTATTCAGCTTTATTGGCTATCAGGTACAGGAAGTTCCCATTGGTGACCGCACTGTTATTAATGTTGTAATGGAGGAAGAAACAACAACTTTAAGTGAAGTAGTTGTTACAGGATATTCGATGGAAAGAAAGAGAGACATTATCGGATCTGTTGCGGTTGCCAATATGGAAGAAATGCTAAGTACTCCCTCCGGAAGCGTCACAACCCAATTACAGGGACGTGTCGCAGGTTTGATGGTTAGTACTGATGGCTCTCTTGACAACGCCGCTAAAATCCGTGTCCGTGGATTTGGTTCATTCCAGAACTCAAATCCATTGTATATAATTGACGGGGTTCCGGGAGGTGTCAATAATCTGAATCCTAATGACATTGAATCCCTGCAAGTATTAAAAGACGCTGCTTCAGCTGCCGTTTACGGTGCACGTGCGGCTAATGGCGTTATTATTATAACAACCAGGCAAGGGAAAAAGGGTGCTCCGAAATTTACTCTGGATGCATATTCCGGAATAAATTATGTCAGCAGCAGGGATTTCCCGGATTTGCTTGACACAGAGGAGTGGGCACTTGCATACTGGAAATCGATGGAAGGTGCAGGCAGAACCTACGGAGAACCAAACTGGACACATCCTCAATTCGGTGATGGACCGACTCCGGTAATCCCTGAATACATCCTGGTTAATGATCACGGCTCAATGACTGGTGGTTTTGTTCTTGAAAAGCTTAAAGTTTCTGATCCGGCATTATTTGCTGCCACCGTTGACCCGGCAAGGTACGACCTGGCAACTTACCAGATCGTTAAATCTGCCAATACAGACTGGTTTGCTGAGCTATACAATCCTGCTCCTGTTAATAGTGTCCAGTTGTCAGCTTCCGGTGGATCCGATAATGGTAGATATGCTATTGGCTTAAGCTATTTTAATCAGGAAAATACTGCTAACGCGCATGGTTATTATACGCGCTATACATTACGTGCCAATACTGCCTTAGATATCAGGAAGTGGTTTACTATCGGGGAAAATATTCAGGTCTCATACAATGAAACCATTCCCCAGGGAGGGAATGCTTCCAGCGCATGGACTATGCCCTCTATTGTACCTGTATATGATGTTGGGGGAGGTCCGGCCAGCAGTGCTCCACCGATGGTTGTAAGTGTGGGTACTGAAGTTGCTAACCCGATTACTCAAAACTGGCGTAACAGATTTGACAAGAATTATAATTATCGGATTTTTGGGAATGCTTATATTGATTTAAAGCCAATTAAGGACCTTATAATACACTCTTCATTTGGTATTGATTACGACGCAGGAACTTCCATGAATTTAACACAGGTTACTTATGAACATAGCCTGAACACGCCACCACCCAACTCGCTGACATGGGGAATGGATAATAGCAGGTCATGGACATTTACCAATACAGCAACTTATTCAAAAGAGCTTGGATCGCATCAATTTAAAATTTTAGTCGGTACTGAAGCCATTCAGGATTATTACAAAAATGTGAGCGCTACAAGAGAAAATCTGTTTATTGATAACGATGAAAATTATCTTGTTCTTGATGCCGGCACAGGGAACCAAAACTCGAGTGGTTCGTTCAGTCGCGCTATGCTCTTTTCACTGATAGGTCGTTTTGATTATTCTTTTGCTGGTAAATATCTATTGAATGCAACCATTCGTCGTGACGGATCATCAAAATTCGGTATAAATAACCGATATGGGCACTTCCCATCGGTAGCTGTCGGTTGGCGAATTACAGACGAGAACTTTATGCAGGGATTGCGTACCTGGCTTTACGATATGAAGCTGAGGGCCAGCTACGGTATAATTGGAAATCAATCCGGGCTCTCAAATACAAACCAGTTCTCCACAATTGAGATGTCGCTTAATAATTCATATCCACTCGCCGGTTCAAATACAAGTATTACACAGAGCTACTTTGCAAACAGGCTGGGTAATCCTAATGCAAGATGGGAAAAATCAACTTCAACCAATTTAGGATTTGACGCTATGTTATTTAAGGGCGCAACAACTATAAATTTCGACTATTATATCAGGAAAACAGTTGACTTGTTGGTTGCTGCCCAGGCGCCTTACACCGGAATGAATATAACACAACCGGCGGTAAACGTAGGTGACATACAAAATAAAGGAATAGATATTACTATTACACAACGTTCTGAAATTGCAGGCCAGGTAGGATTGGAAATTAGTGGTAGTTTCTCAGCATATAAGAATGAAGTTCTTAAAGTGCTGGATAATCCTAAGGCTACACTGGCAGGCGGAAATACCCGCATGGGAGATGTTTGTCTTACAAGGCAGGGCGATCCGATTTCATTTTTCTACGGTTACCAGACTGAAGGATTCTACAATACTCAGGAAGAAGTGGATGAATATATAGCCACTCATGTTAACAATATCATACCTGCTGCTGTCGGACGCTGGAGAATAACAGATATCAGTGGACCCAACGGTGTTCCTGATACTATTATTAATGACTACGACAGAACAATGATCGGCGATCCCCACCCTGATTTTCAAGTTGGGCTGAATCTTACATTAACTTATAGAGGATTTGATTTTTCGGGGTTTGTTTTCTGGAACCAGGGGGGAGATCTTTTCAATTACGCCCGTTATTATTCTGATTTCCAGACATTCCAGACCCAGCGTAGTCATGAATTCCTATATGATTCATGGACACCTGCTCATAAAGATGCCCTGTTACCCAAGCTTGATCTGCAGGATACTTATTCAAATAAATATGTAACATCTTACTTTATTGAGGATGCAACTTACTTACGTCTCAAGAATCTGCAACTTGGATATTCAGTTCCGCCAGGTTTACTCGATAAAATTAACGTAGCAAGAGCCCGTATTTATGTTCAGGCTCAGAACCTTTTTACTGCAAAGAAGTTCAGTGGTCTCGATCCGGGGATGAGCATTTCAGGCGGGGACTTAAGTATGGGTGTTGTGCTTAATAATTTACCAACACCCAAACAAGTTCTGGTTGGTGTAAATATTGATTTTTAATATGGGAATCTAAAAAATACAGGAATATGAAAAAGACAAGAATATTCGTATGCAGTTTGATTATCTCAGGATTAATACTATCCTGCAGTGATCAGTTTCTTGATCAACAGGCGGTCGGAGTGCTTTCTGAAAACAACCTGTTAAATCCGAATGGTATTGAAGGCTTACTGGTCGGGGCTTATTCGCTTTTAAATGGCTCCGGTACAAACATACTATCAGAACCTCTTACTTTGTTATTTTCGAGTGTCTGGAGTGACGAAACGGGTAAAGGTTCTGATCCCGGTGACCAACCTCCTATGGATGAATATGAAACTTTTCTCGTAACAAGCGGTAATACAAATCATCTGGATCTCTGGAGGCATTATTTTAACGGAGTCAATAGGTGCAACCAGGTATTGAATTTATTACCAGATGTCGCGGGTATTACTGACGCAAGAAGGAAAACTATTGAAGCTGAAGCCCGTTTTTTGCGGGGACATTACTATTTCTATCTGAAAAGAGCTTTTAAAAACATTCCATGGATTGATGAGACTTCACCGGATGTCCGCGTACCTAACACTGTTGATAATGATGGTGCCACTTATGTAAATATATGGCCGCAGATAGCTGATGATTTCAACTTTGCACGGCAAAACCTTCCTGAAACTCAGGCAGACCTGGGAAGACCTAATAAATGGGCTGCCGATTGTTACTACGCCAAGGTGCTAATCTATCGGGCAAATGAAGGGGAGCTTGCTACTGGCTATGCAGATGCACTTCTGGTTTTAAACGGTGCAATTACCAGCGGAAAAACGATGAAAGGCCAGCCTTATAACCTTGAGCCAAATTACCATGATAATTTTAATTGCCTGAAAGAAAACGGTCCTGAATGTGTCTGGGCTATTCAGCATTCATGTAATGATGGTACCACGGCATCTTCTCAAATCAATAATATGAAAGCTGCTCAGTGGCTTTTTGTTCTCCAGTCAACTTCAGCGCCAGGCCTTGGTAAAGGATGGGGATTCGTAGCTCCTACTCCCTGGTATGCTGACCAGTTCCGTACTAGTGGGAAAGGATTGCCATATCTCGATTTCTATACGACAAACCCGGTGCGTCTTAAAGATGATGATAAGCTTGATGCTGCACCTCCCAGTGGTCCTGATCCATTTGTTGTCGATACTGTTGGGCTAGACCCTCGCATAGACTGGACAATGGCACGAAGAGGCATTCCTTTACTTGATTATGGCCTCTTTCCTGGCAAGTCATGGATTCGTAACCAACAATCAGATGGTCCATACATTACAAAGAAATGGTGTATCAGGAAAAGCGAGGAAGGAGTATTTACACCTCCTGGTCGTGTAATGACCGCGATGAATGTTCAGATTATTCGTTTTGCCGATGTTTTACTTCTTGCAGCCGAGTGTGAAGCACAGGCGGGAAGTCTTAATAATGCAAGAACATTGGTTAACCGTGTCAGGCAGAGGATGGCTGACAATTCTTCAAGTGACCAGAACTGGGTTAAGAAAAGTGATGGCACCAATGCTGCCAATTACAGGGTCGGTATTTATCCCACAGGAGGACCCGAGGATCCTTTCGCAAATAAAACCAGTGCTCTCAACGCAATTTTGTTTGAGCGCGGTCTGGAGCTCGGTATAGAAGGTCAAAGATACTATGACGTAGTGCGGTTTGGAAGAGGCACGGATCTGTTTAATCAATATATCAGTGTTGAAAAAGCAAGATTCGATGTCCTCGCACCAGCTGTATATACGGAAGTTCCTGACAGGTATCTTCCTATTCCGCGGGATGCTATTGACAGAAGCCTTGTCGATGGTAAACCTACATTGACTCAGAATCCTGGATATTAGAGGATTGTTATAAAACGCGGTAAATAAGAAAAACGGGAATAAATACTCAGTATTTGTTCCCGTTTTTTATATTAGAAAGTTGTGTTTTTTTTTCAGAAAGGGGACTTTGTTAAAAAAACTAATTTGAAGTTGTATATAAGAAGGAATATACTATCTATCGTCTTTCAGGCGGTGGTGCTTGTTCAACTGTAAATTCCCGAATACTTTTAATTGATTCACCCTGATAATTGATTTCTGCTTCCAACCAGTATATACCTGGTCCGCTATGTATATCCAACGGGAAAGTTGTTATAAGCCTTTCATAAGCAGGGATCTCAATCTCCTTTATCTGGGTAGAGACTGCCCCGCTGTCTGGCCGAAGTGTTAATGTGATTGGTCCACTCCAGGGGATATCCAGATCATTTATTGTATAAACTTCTATACCTAATGTAATTCCGGATCGTCCTGACTGAAGGCTTCTGTCCCAGAAATCAATCATTAGTCCAACCGGATTAAATGCCGGCTTCACATACTTAACAAACAGCGGTTCATAGACCAGGTTATTGATATCGATGAAATTGTCACTTGTTTGCCCTCTTGGTTCAACAGGTCTTGAATATCCCAATCCGCAGAAATGTAACACACCTGCACAGAAACGGTTTGCCCTCCAATATTCTGTAAGCATTCCCAGATGCCTGGTATAAAGATAAACACGTTCGTCCCTGGTTAAGTTAGGGCCAAAAGCCAATTCATATACCCGATCCGTTAATGTTGTAGGTGACCCATCGCGGTTTAACCAGATCCAGGCATATTCGTTTATGATAATGGGATTTGGATAGCGAGACCTGTCTTCGCGGGGAAAATTGGTCTGAGCGCTGTTGCCTGGCACCTGAATATGAACAAAGAAGTCAGCCATTGGACCTCTTGGTGAAGGTGGTTGACCCCGGCGATATCTCCCAAAGAGGTACGGATGTGATTCCATGGGATCAGTTTCAGACTGAGGGGCCGACCATCCATTTTCCCATGGACGGTCCGACAGATCCATTCCTCTTACTTTATTGATGGCCTCACCAATAATTTCGGTTACCGATTCATTCTGTGCGTCCCAGATAACCACACTTGGATGGTTCCAGTGCTCTGGCAGCCAGGCTCTGTATTCATTAGCCAGATGTTCAGATGTAACTCCGGGATAGATCCTGCTAAAGCCTTCCCGACCTCCTGTCCAGACAGGGTATTCATTCTGTAATAAGATACCCAGGCTATCAGCAATGTCATACCAGCATTCCGGCGGAAGGCCAATACAATATCTTATAGAGTTCCAATTCATGCTTTTAAATTGCTCATGTAATTTGGTGACCCAGACTTTATTCCAGGGTAATAGTCCACGATCCGGATCTTCAAAAAAACGAAAGATGCAAACATTTGTCCCCCTCATGAAATAAGGTTTATTATTCAAAAGAGCACGTCCTGTTTTTGGATCAAATGAAAACGAACGCATCCCAAAGCGAACTCTCTTTTCATCGGCCCCCGTGGAAAGTGTCAGCTCATACAAAACCGGTGATTCAGGTGTCCAAAGCTGACACCCCGGAATTGAAACTTCGAAATCTTTTGATTTTCCTTTTCCCTTTGCAACAGTCTTTCCTGTTTTTAACTCTTTGATCATGTAAGAAAGGGAGATTTTTTTGTCCGATACGGGATTATCGATATCAGCCACGATTCTTACTTTCTTTTCCTCGATTAATGGGACTGTCTGAATATTACTAATAAACGGGGAACCTGACAGGATGAGAGTAACGTCATCATAAATTCCCGGAATGTAAGTAAGCTTTTCAAAATCACTTCCCCATATCACCGTGTCAGGCATATTATTTACTGCTCCAACTCCGATAAGCAGTTCATTTTTTTCTCCCGCTGGATTAAGGAATTCACGGATATCGAAAAGTGCAGAAGTAAAACAATACAAATGCTCTCCCACATATTTGTTATTCAGATAAATCCGGGCATGGTATCTCACTTTACCGATTTTCAGCTTGATTAAATCCGGATAATCTTGCCCTATAGTAAAACTGGTTTTATACCAATATGTGTCATTTTTATAAAGGCGACTGGTATCAAGTGCTGGTTTGGCAAGGTCAACCAGCCCGGGCACAGGTACCTTGCTTTCAAACTTCTGAGGCATAATGGCAAAAGTATCTGTCTTAGTGATTTCCCATTCCCCGTTCAGGCTGATTAATTTTCTTTGATCAGGATGTTGCTGACAACTGCTGAGGAGGAATAAAATAAATAAACCTAATGTTGCTCTTTTCATGAGTATTCAATTGTTTTTTCTGTTTTCAATCAATCTCTAATTTCAAAAGTCAGATTTTCACCGGGTGATTTAATTGCCTTTATCATGCTCTGATGTCCGAATTCAACTTTTCCACTTACAAACTCAGGGATATTAA
>Ga0105095_10000076_pt1 | contig 36254 bp, 32 predicted proteins | sample PPLLak2March2015_2_FD_79180 | JGI IMG/M metagenome (GOLD analysis project Ga0105095, IMG submission 79180) | Freshwater sediment microbial communities from Prairie Pothole Lake near Jamestown, North Dakota, USA - PPLs Lake P8 Core (3) Depth... | ecosystem: Environmental > Aquatic > Freshwater >...
AATTGTGACGCAATTGCTCCAATATCTACAGGAACCAGTTTTAATCATTATTGAATTTTGCTGTCAAATCGATAATTTTTTGCAACATTTTGTCCTTATTCATAACTTCCCCGGAACTAGCACAATCAGTTAACCATTTTGCAATTGAGATCAGACCTGATAGTTTTTCTGTTCCTGGTGACCAGGTTTGACCTGAAATTAAACCATATCCATTTTCGTATGTCATGAAGACATATATGGTTCCGTCTAATCCATCAGGCGAGCAATCAAACTTAGCTTGTGAAATAGCCAGAAAAAATAATTCATGAATTTTTTTGGCGAGGAAAGGATCAAATTCTATTTTGTAGTTATTGAATTTTACTTGATTATTTGGTTTTGGAATCTGCCAGATTTGTTGTTTTGCAATACGGTAGGTTAAATATGTCTTACCTTCTTTCGTTTCAAGTGAGATCAGATACTCCGGGTAAAATGAGGGCATAACAACAATTCGTAAATCTGTATGTAATGATAAACTATCAAACAGAACTTTTTTAACCGCTAAATAATATGAATCATGTAGAGTAGAATATCCGGAAAATAATCCTTTCTCGGGTTGAAGATTATCTGTTTGAGCATTTGAAAAGAAAGCCAGTCCGGTTAGAGTAAAAATAAAGATTAACTTTTTCATGTGTCTGTTTCAGCAAAATAATAAACCGATAAAATCATGGAGTTAAGATACAATTTTTCAAGTTGTTTGTCAGGCGCCGGTGCCAGGCGTATTTTTTTTGATCCTGATTGCAGATTTTTTATTTATTTAGTTTGCCGTCTCTCCTGAGAATGTCCAGAATGCGATGCCGGCAAACAGGAAAATTATCAGTACTAAAATTATTGGTCTGGTCCGGATTGCTCACCCCCAAAATCCCTCAGGTTACTATCATTGAGGTTTAATGCATAATGCAGTAAAACAACATAATAGAAGTTGTCCCAAAAATTTGATATGCCTTATTTCATTGATTATTAGTACTCAGACCGGCAACAGCCTTTTTTGCTGCTTCGAGGTGAAGATATGCTTCATGATCGTAAATAGCATATTGTCTTCTTAAATCCCAGCTTTTCTGAAGGATGTCAAGTGCCTCCTGATATTTTCCTTGCTTAAATAATCCCCAACCTTTAGTGTGCAGGTAATTATAATCATCAGAACTTAATTTCAATGCAGCTTCAACAAGATGCAGACCTTCAGTGGTATTTTGATCCTTATCAATCAGAAAATAAGCAAGATTATTAAGCCTTTCAGCACTATCCGGTTCCAGTGAGAGTGCTTCCCTATAATATTTCTCCGTCTTATCTGGTATATTCGCCTCGGAATAAATTCCAGCCAGATTTGTGACTATTTCTGCCTCAGATGCAGAATTTTCTTTACGAATTGATTTGTATTTCGAAACATAATTATCTACTTCTTTTTGTTTGCCTTCAGATAATGCCAATACAGTCTGCCAGTAAATCAGGGAAGGATCGTCAGGAAAATCCCGTTCAGCTTTCCTATAAGTTTTTCTCACTTTCTTGTACTGGCCAGTTTTATGATAAGCCCTTCCAAGTTCAGTATAGTAGTTTGTCCACCATGGTTTTACATCCCATTTATGATAAATGCCCAATGCTTTTTCATAATATGGGATCGCTTTATCATATTCTTGCAATCTCCGGTAATCTCCAGCTATTAAGTAATACATAAATGGTATCTGATCATCAAGTTCCCGAAGTTGTTCCAGGTATTTAATTTCTTCATGAGGTGTTTCAAAATAACGTGCATACCCCCAATTAGCATATACTTTCTGATACATCGGCAAAATATCTCTTTTCTCGTATAATCTAAGAGACCATTTTTTTGCCTGATCATAAATTCCTTGATATTGATATGTTGAAGAAAGCATAATATAAGCATCAGTAAAGTTTGTGTCGATAGCAATTGATTGCAGGTACCAATTCCGTGCCGTGTAAAAATCAGATTTTTTAAAGGCATTTTCCCCATAAATATAATATCTGTAAGCCTCAGCAGAATTGGTAGTTACAAATTTCTGATAATCAATTGGTATCCCTTCTCCCAATTTATTTATTATAAGAAAATTCTTTACCATCATTGAAAGCGAGTCGATCAAATGAAATATCTCTTCTTCCCTTCCTGAACTTTCTATCTGAAAAGATTTAAAAACTTCTTCCGTTTTTGAGTTGATAAGTTGTGCATTAACACGTATTGTAAAACCTGCTTTACCAATACTACCATAAATGAAAACATTAGTATCCAGCTTTCGGGAGATAGAACTGGCAAGGGAAGGTGAGATTGAAGCATAATTTACAAGACCTTTGCCTTGAAGTAAACTGTTAATAGTTTCTATCTGCCTGACTTTTAATTGCTCAGCATTTGAAAGTGAGGTTATTAAATTAATCTGGATCATATCCTGCCAGACATTCCACATAGTGTCATTTGTCATATTTTGAAATGGCATCACTGCAACAGATATTCGTTCTCCTGATGATCTCAATTTTTCCAGCGCACCTCGTTTGAAAATTTTTGGATAAGCGAGTATAACAACCACAATAATCAAAGCAGCTATTATAATATTGCTTATGTGGAACATCCTATTAACAGGCTTTTTTTCAGCTACTGTTTTCTCAGATTCTTCGAATGACTCAGTTTTCCTGATTCCCTCTGGAGTTATATCAAAGACCCATGAAAAGATAATCGCAAATGGGAATCCAATTATGAGCAGAACAACAACCAATGTAGGAGTCCATTCAGGTAATCTCAAAGGATTTACAAGGTTATTTACTACCTCAAGGATAATAAATGCCGTCCCCGCGTACATAGCAATCACCCTGAAGGGTTTACGTCTCCTCAACTCTTTCCAGAACCTTTCAAGACTGTTGGTTTTCTGAGCCATCAGATATCTTTTTGGCTTTATGTTTGTAAAGTTATGCTATCCTGATACTAAAGTCAAGTGACGAACTATTGTCAACCATATTGTATTCTATTGTGCTTGCTCTTCCGGGGAGAGATCTATAACCAATTTTGGTCTTGCAAGGTAGAAGAAAATTGAATCTATGTGATAATATAAAATGAAAAACACACTGGCACATCCAATTTCAAATCCAATAAAAAACCGATTCTTTACGGTAATTTCTTGATGATGTCTCCGAACTCCGTGATCGTAAATGCTTTGATGGTCGTTGTTCTTACACTCCCAAGAGTACTTAAAGCGATATTGAATGCAGTAGTAACCTCATCATTGGGTGCTTCTCCTATACCGATATAATCATATTCTCCCATCGTAGCATAAAAGCAAATCAATTTTCCACCCATTTTTTCAAACATTTTTAAGCCATCCTCAATTCTTTTTGGTGCTGTTTTCAGATCTTTCGCCCCTTGATCTGTCAGTTTCATTAATGTGATATAAGTGTTCATTTTTACCTCCTTTGTTTTAAGATTTTTTCTGAATATAACCAGTGCGTTCTCCTTAGCTTAAATCTTTAAATAAGAGGATTATTGAATGTACCTGCAAAGTTACACCAGCAAAAAGCCAAAGTCAATTTTATTATTTATGACTAAATGGTTTGTTCGTATCTTTTATAAGATAAAAAGTCCCCGGATTGATCTTAGGGCCGGGTATAGGTTATCGTTCTACATTAAATCAAAAACTTATTTTTATTCCTAATCCAACAGCCATTGAATTCGTTGGTTTTATATCAAACTTTTTTAAAGCAATTTCAGCTTTAGTTATTCTGTTATTTCCGATTATCAATAGGGGAACACCTATAATCGTTGTAGCAGCACCGCACATGTAAAGAATTGAATAGATACCTGGTTCCGGATCAGAGCCCCAATCTTTAAAAGGATGTGTTTTCATGTAATTTAATACGAGATTAACACCAATTATGAGAGCTGTACCACCTGTAACAGCCATTATCGCACCTGTATTTCTCATTTTGACTGCTTTTAATTTATATAGATTAAGCTGGTCAAAATTTAATGTATCAAGGTTAATTTTATCCTGTGCCATCAGGTTAAGCACAATACCAAAAAGCAGGAATAGTATTAGGACTTTTTTCATGGTGCAAATACTTTATCTTGTTTACAGTGATTAACATATTAAAGTTACACCAGCAAAAAGCTGAAGTCAATTTTTTTTTAGCGAGTGGTCCTGCTACTACACCTAAATTTCCTGAATTGTTGGTTTGTTCTGATCAACATGAACAATTTCAGCCGGATCATAGTTTATATTCTGATTCTTTGTAATTTAAATTTAATCATGATTCATATGTAAATCAAATGAAACGCAAACCAGGTGAGCTTGGGAACCTCCTTAATGAACTTAAAAGACGCAAGGTTATCCATGTAATAACTGTCTATGCTGCCATAGCATTTGTAATCCTACAACTTGTCGATTTGGTCGCAGAACCATTAAGATTGCCAGTTTCGACTAAAGCATTAGTAATTGTTCTCCTTTGTATTGGCTTTGTAATTGCTGTTTTTTTGTCCTGGGTATATGATATAACACCAACCGGGGTCATGAAAACAAAGTCTGCCATTGCAATTAAGCATAATAGCCTGACCAGCCACACATCTTCAACCGGTTGGAAAATTGTAACATTAATCAGTGTTTTAATAATAGTCGCACTGGTGACATTTAATTTCATTAATAAAGGGAGAGAAAATACAGATCTTTCAAAACTTGGAAAATCAATAGCTGTATTACCTTTTATAAATGACAGCCCAAGTGACAGTAATCAATACTTTATCAATGGCGTAATGGAAGAGGTTCTTATCAATCTTCAGAAAATTAAAGAATTCAGCGTCCGTTCACGATCCTCCACCGCTCAATATACCGGGGCAGACAGACCAACGATTCCTGAAATAGCAAAGAAACTGGATGTGAATTATTTAGTTGAAGGAAGCGGTCAAAAATATGGGAGTAAATTCGTATTACGTGTGCAGTTAATTACCGGGAAGAACGAACGGCATCTTTGGGGAAAATCCTACGACAGGCAAATTCAACAAACCACCGATATTATAAGTTTACAAGGTGAAATCGCCCGGTTAATTGCGGGCGAATTGAAAGCAACAATCACTCCTGAAGAAAAGCACCTGATAGAGAAAACACCTACTACCAGTTTAACCGCCTATGATTATTTTAAGAGAGGAAGGGATGAACACTGGAGGTACCATTTTGATAAGGAGAGAAATAGCAAATTGCTTGAAAATGCTAAAGATCATTATCTAAAGGCGCTGGAGTATGATTCTACATTTGCCCAGGCATATACCGGGTTGGCCTGGGTATACTGGGACAAGCATTACTGGAAAACTTTGTTCACGGAACAATTTCTGGATTCTGTTCTGATCCTGGCAAATAAAGCGCTATCGTTTGATAATCAATTATCAGAGGCATACCTTTACAGGGGACAATATTTTAGCCATATCCGCAAATATGCAGAGGCTATTAAAGAGTTTGATAAAGCCATACAATTGAATCCGAATGACTGGATGGTATATTTCTGGAAAGGTGCTTTGTATGGAAATTATGACTTTGTCAAATCCATTGAAAACTATCAAAAAGCTATATTACTAAACCGGGACTCTCAATTACCGGATTTATTAAGAGGTACCGCCCAAATATATGATCAAGCCGGATTCAGGGATAAAGCTGATGACCTTAATAAGGAGGCATTTAAATTAGATGGGGATTCTTTGGGATTTTACTGGCACTTATCATTGAGTGAAGAAACACATGGCAATTTTACAAGGGCCCTTTACCTGTATAAAAGAATCTATGCATTGGATACAACAAATATTCAGGTTTTGTGGAATATCGGAAACGTTTATGTGTTCCTTGAAATGTATGATGAGGCTTTAGAATGGTTTAAGAAATTCATTAAACATTCAGAGTATATAGGATGGGTTTCAATAGCAGGTTATAACCGCATTGGTATAGCCTACTGGAAGAAAGGGCATAAAGAAGAGGCAATGTATTATTTTGATAAATTCCTCAGCAATCTTACCCTGGTGCTTGAGTTGGGGCGGTCTGTACAGAGATCTTTTGATAATGCTTCTGACCTGGCTTCCATGTACGCATTTCTTGGAGAGAAAAAAGAGAAAGTCTATGAAAAACTCAAGCTGGCAGGCAAAAGTCCAATCTGGCCTTTATATATGGTCATGTATGTGAATAACGATCCTTTAATCGACAGTTACAGGGATGATCCTGTATTTAAGCAATTCGTCAGGGATGTTGAGGCAAAATACCAGGCAGAGCATGAAAGGGTAAGCAAATGGCTTGCAGAAAAGGGGGAATTGTAATACTACCCTCCTTTCTGACCGGACCTTTGAAAAAACGAATGTATAAAATAAAACTACCTTCTCAGACCTTGTTGCTAATGTCAAATAATAACATACTTTACAGGGGATTTATCACTGGCTCGCTTAATTTCTTTTCGTGCTTCTAAATCAAGTTTTACCCATTCCAGGTGCCATGCCAGGGAACCTTCAAATTTAGTTTTACCATTTTTGAAATCTTCTGTTACAGATTGTAACAATTCTGAATTAGTCAATTCACCCTTTTTCTTTAGACAGTTTATTATAGCCTTTTTCAAGACATCGTATTTCCGTTTATCGATGCTAACAGCCTTTTTGCCAGCAGGATGAATTAACTGAATTTTTTGATCCATGTTTAGCCAATTTGAATTTGTTAATCTATGCCTGCAATAGCCTGCATCCTGGTTGTAATCCCATTTAAATTTGTTTATGATTATTCTTTTTTGCTGAAATATAAAAGTCCAAATACGCTTATTTACTTTGCATTATTCCACCTAAATATTATGAACTTTTCTTATCACCTTACAACATAATCATAACAATCACTATTCAGTACTACAGCCGAAGTTGTCGCATCAATCACCCTAAAGTGAATATCAAAATGTGATCCGGAAGGAATCGCTGAGATATCTCTGAATAAGTATTCATTACCCGTACCTTTATCATCCGTGAGAATTGACTGGTCAACCAATCCTTTCCCTAATGTAAGCCAACCAGTACTTGTACAGTTACCATCAACGACATTAATGGCATCCACTGCCCGTTGCAGCAGGTAAGCGTGGTTTGGCTCAAGATCACGGACCCAGATCTCCAGTGAAACGATTTTCTCAGGGTCAGCATCCTGACGGAATTTAACATGACCAAACTGTTGCCCTTCACCACGAAGGATGACTTCAAGGTTAAATGGTGGAACTTCTGCCTTAACAGAACTTTTAGCATTTCCTTCTTGCAATTGTAGCTCATCACCGGCTTCTTTCTGACATGAAAGGGCTAAAAACAAAACAACTGCCGGTAAAACACCATGTAGCAATCTAATTGTTTTCATTTTAAAGGATTGTGATTGTTAATAATTAGAACTATATAAACTATAAACAATCACAAACGCTTAATGTTAAGAGCAAAGTCATGTTTATTTAAACAAATCAATTTGTTATACTAAACCTATTAACAACATTAACAAAGTAAAATCCCTTACTGATTTTATGGGCTACTATCTATAATTTTATAACTATGAATTAATTCTTAATTTTTACCAATAACAGATATAGACAACATAATACAACTAATGCATTAATAGCTCCTAACATACCGGACGACCATGGATGCAGATTTTTAAAATCCACGATTAATGGGTAAATAAACACTATTGCCAGAGGTATAATGAATCCAAGAAATTCGGCACACCTCATTTTGCTAATCAATAACACCCCTAGAGTAAAATAAACTAAACCAAAAACTATATATATAACAAAACTGGGATCGGGCCTGGTAATAATTCCAAGGTAGAGATTCAAAACACATAAAAGTAGCAGAAAGCTTGTGGGTAAATAATGGATTGCCTTCATCTTATTACTGATATAATGTTTCGAATCGGTTAATGTATTTAAAATGTTAAATGGTTCTCTAAACCATAACTTACGTTTTCAGAATAAACCGTTCTATGCAAACATCATCACCTTTCATCATATTTTTAGTGTTTTTTGCTTCCATCTTTGGATTAAATGCTTTAGCCATTTGATCTGAGCTGGAACATTCAATAGCATATCCGATATCTGAAGAATTCATCTCCCGGTAGAACTTTGCCGCAGGACACTCCGTGTACTTCATTTCAAGTATAGTATCCGACTCTTCAGTTATTGTATAAGAAAAAGCTTTGTCGTAGGGAGCTGATGACATCCAGGTCTTCACCATATCTGAAAGAGCTTTCATATTACCAGGAACCCCCTTCGTGAAAGACCTCATTAATGCTTCAGAGTTTTCAACCGATGCTCCTTTAAGTAACTCAATCAGTTTCTCCTTGCCTATTTTCTTTTCCATATACTGAAACACAGGCAGGCTGTAACCATATGTGAATTTAAACACATCTTCAGTTGTCATCCCAGAGTTCATCTGATATTTTGGTTTTTGGACTACTTCCTGTGATCCACTGTGCAATCCTGTAGCTGCCAATAAATTTTTACATCCAAGGCACACCAGAGCCCCGGCAGGTAAATGTCTGGTTAGAAATTTCCGTCTGCCTGAGTCAAAATGATAATTTTTTGTTTCCATAAACCTTCCTGTTTTTTGATTTCCAAACTAATAGCCTCTTTTATTCTATTTTAATGTTGATTTCCCAGGTATTTCCAAAGGCAAAGTTCGGCTACCCTGATATTAAAATCTACCACTTTTGTATCATTTTCTGATACTTTTGTAACATTTTAGGGGTAATACAGGAAAAACAGGCTTTTTTCAACTGGAACGAGTAGAGAAAGGTTAAGCCTCACTACAAAATATTATTTCATAATCCAATCGGTATAACCAAAGTCCCGGACTGTGTATTAATATGGTTTAAAAGGAAACTTAGCTATCACTTCTTCCTGAAGTTCTCTATAAGAGAGATTTGAGGGTATCCCAGTTTTGCAAGAGCAGAGTAGTATTTTTTGGCCTCTTCTGTTGTATAGAATCCGGTAATAAATACTTTGTAGTATTCCCATTCCTGAACAATCTCAACAGGGAGATTGAGTTTTGTTGTGATCCTTTTCTGTGCCTTCAACGCTTTCGATTCGTTATGGAATACCTCCACCTGCAGGGCAATAGCCGGTTGAGGTGCAATGGATATTTCTTCCGCCACATCAGGTAAAGATGCATTCTCAATTTCCGGTTTTTTGGAAGTATCAGGTTGCATAACAGCCTGCGGCTTAATTTCTTCCTGTTTCTTTACCGGCAATACCCAGAAGTTCTTAATTCCGAGAAAGGAAAGCGCGGGATATAGTTTTTCCATCTCTTCCTGACCTGAAAATCCTGTTATCTGCACCTTAAAAAATCCATCTTCAGCAACTATAATAACAGTTTTGTCAAGAACAGCTGAAAGCCGACCTTTCAATACCAGAGAATTGGATTCCTGGCGGAATGCACCAACCTGGATTATCAAATCCGGATTGATCACTACTTGTTCAGGGTTTAAAGGAGAATTGAACTGGCCGTTTGAAATAAGACCAGGGAAAACCAGAATGGAGAGTAAAATCAAATAGCGGGAATCCATGCCTGCCTGTTAAATTAGGTTTCTCAAATCCATAAACTCAAAATTACATTAATTTTCAAAAAATGGCTGTTCTATGCCGGAGGAATATTTGGATGAATGACCTCTAAAACTAAAGAAGTGTTGCTCTGTCCGGATATCATTTATCCCATAATTCTTTTACTTATTTCTTACAGAAATTAAATATCATACATGTGAGGAAGATATTGGTTTGGATTTAAAATTTATTTGACTTCGGTTACATAATGGTGTAACTTTATCATAAATAAACTATTACTCAAAAAATGAAAAAGATTTATTTCACCATTCTTGCAGCAATGATTATAATTACTGCTTGCCAGACCAAAACCAGGATTGTTCCTGTTGATACAGGTGCCGCAAAGTTAGCCGTTACTGCTTTATTGGATAAGTATAATTCGGCTATGAACGCAAAGGATGCTAATACCCTTATGAACCTTTTAACTGAAGATGGTCTTTATTGCGGAACAGATTCCAGGGAATTACTAAGTAAGGCTGAACTGTCAGACATGATGAAACAATCGTTGGCTGATACCTCCCTGGTAGTGAATTATTCAATTGATAAACGTGAAATACGTATTACTGCTGATGGTAATTCAGCAATAGCCCTGGAGCAGATGTTTTTCAAAGCCTTTAGTGAGAAGATACCTGTTCGTATGATATACCATCTCGTGAAAAACGATGATAATTGGCAATTTGATTTTGTTAGTTGGAATTTTATTCCAGATAATGAGGATATAGGTAAAATAAACAAGGCGCTTGAGTAATAATCATTCCAGGTTTTAAAGTATTCAGATTGTTTTTCTAATTTGGATGCCTTATGAGCTCTTTCTGCCAGTTTGATTTTGTTGTATTCAGAATCTCCTGCTGCAAACATTCTTTGTCCTTAGCACAGTTTTGAGTCAACAAACTACTCAGTATATGTGTTATAAACTGCATGAATAAGACGGTTCTTATAACCGGTGCGACAGGCACAATCGGCAAAGCTACAGCTCTGGAGATTGCAAAAACGGGAGCGGCATTGGTACTCCTCGCACGGAATAAAGAAAGGCTGGAATTAGTCAGGAATGAAATCTCAGAGAAAACCGGGAATGACGATATTGATGTTTTAACTGCCGATTTCTCTTATATCCGTTCAGTTAAAAGTGCGGTCGACCTGATCAAAGATAAATACAGCAGATTGGATGCGTTAATTAATATTGCCGCTGTATTTAAAAGTCAAAGGATAATAACAGCAGATAACCTGGAAATGATGTTTGAAGTTAATCATCTGGCTCCTTTCATACTGACAACCCGATTGACTGATATATTAAAAGCAGGCAAGCCATCAAGGATAATAACAATAACTGCACCGTCGGTTACAACAATTAACTTCGATGATCTGCAGGGTGAAAAGAATTTTTCTGCACTGAATACCTTTGGTGCTTCAAAAATGATGAACCTTATGTTTACTTACTCCCTTGCACGGCACCTCCATGGAACGGGAGTCACCGCATCAGCGCTGCACCCCGGTCTTGTAAGATCTGACCTCACGAATGAAATGCCGTCATTCCTGAGAAATATTACCCGTTTGATGTCGGGCAGACCTGATAAAGCTGCAAAGATTATCTGTAATTTATCCGTTGGCGCGAATTATCCGGATACGAACGGCAGGTTTTATAAGTTCAACGGGAAAGCGCTTAGATCATCAGCTTATTCATATGATAAGGAACTGCAGGAAAAGCTTTGGAGGATCAGCGAGCAGTTATCTTAATAACAATTCATCCATCGCTTACCTGTCGGGGACGACTTCTTTATTCGGGGATGTTGCTGATGAAATGGCAGGAGAGAGTGATATGTACCTGATCAACTATTTTTTCTTAAAGGAATTAGCTACAGTTATTGTTCCGTCAGGACTGGTACGTGACAGGACAAGAACATTTTCCCTGAATTCATATTTCCATACTACTTCCATTTGCTGATTGTCGACAGTCAGAGTCATAGTAAGGTCATTATCTGATGTCTTCCAGGAACCTTCATAAGTATCCATTGTACCGGAACCGGACATATTGCTTGACATTTTGTATTTGCCGTCCTCCATAAATATATAATCTGTTACTGCAGTTCCGGCTTTAATCTGTTCATCCATGACTTTCTCTGTTCCATTACTGGTTATGTATGCACATTCAATAATGTTCCACGTTCCAGGTAATCCCTTTTCCTGTGCCTGCGAAAGGAAAGCGGTACCAGCGAAAATAAATAGCGTTATGAACCTTTTCATGATTTGGCAGATATGGTATATTCTCCTACTCTTATGGCTTTTCGGAATCGCCCCGTTTTATACTGGGTTCTGGTCTCCAGGGATAACTACAAAGAATTTCATTGATATGATTAACAAATACAAAGTTACACCCTGCAAAAGCGGAAGTCAATTTTATTTATGCAAAAGTCCCCTAAGCCCGGTTGTCAGCCCGGTCAGAATTACATTTATCAATCATGCGGAAGGCTCAATAATGAACTAATTTCATCAGTACTTCTTTGGTACTTTTAAAATGTTTACAAAATCCGGTCATAGATTTAACTTGATATACAGAAGATGTAATACATTTTGTATTCAGGGCGACGGCTGGTTTGAGTCGTTTTGGCATAATTGTTGCGCAAAAACTTTGAACCATATTCCGGAAAATGATAAGATTCAGAAAAAATATTTTGCTAAGTGTAACCATGCTCTTTGGACTGCTCCTGATTTCGGGATGCAGTAAACAGAGTACCCGGGATGTTGGTTTCCTTGAAGGAATAGTCTCAATAGGTCCAATTTGTCCTGTTGAAACGGACCCCCCTGATCCGGGTTGCCTGCCAACTGCTGAGACTTATAAAGCTTATCCGGTTACTGTCTGGTCACCTGATGGCAGAAGAAAGATAGCTCAGCTTATCCCTTCGTTGGATGGCTCATACACGACGGAGCTCGTCCAGGGAACATACTTAATTGTTCTTGAAAAAGACATAAGCAATATTGGCAGCAGCAACCTGCCTGTTGAAGTTACAATAATATCAGATAACGTAACCACACTCAATATAGAGATTGATACAGGAATTCGATAGCTCAAACTCCTCCGAGACCTTTTCTATTTATAGCCAGACAAATTTACGACTCACGATAACACAGGTCAAAATTAGTTTAGTTGGATTAAAATGCTTAGTTTTAGTAGGATGTAAAACCTTAAAACAATGAAATATTCACAGAATGTATTTCCTGTCCTGATCAGCCTGGTTCTGTTGATGTTCATCAGCATTGATTCCAAATCCCAAACACCTGTAATTAAGTTTGGTGAAGCCGTAATTCTGAGGGACATTACTCCCGCACCACACTCGAAAAATATTCCACTGAAATGGATTAATGTAAATACGGATGAAACCACCTGGTCAAAGCATAAAAAAATACTGATATGTTCAGGCAAACCAATAGGTGTTATGCGGTCTGAAAAGCAATATGAAAATTTCATTTTACATATCGAATGGAAACACATTGAACCCGGAGGCAACTCCGGCGTATTTGTCTGGTCAGGCGCTGATCCGGCTGAAGAATCACGCCTGCCCGATGGTGTTGAAGTACAGATGCTCGAACTCGACTGGGTGAAGATTAATACAAAGGATGGCGTCGTACCTCCCGAGGCGTATGTGCATGGTGAACTCTTCGGAGTAGGAGGAGTAAAGACAGTTCCTGACAATCCCAGGGGAACCAGGAGCAAGTCGGTTGAGAACAGGTGCCTTGGACGCGGTAACTGGAATATTTACGATGTTATATGCGTTGATGGTGTCATTAAGCTTTCTGTGAACGGGAAGTTTGTTAACGGAATAAGCCAGTCATCAAAGAGTAAGGGATACCTCTGCCTCGAATCGGAAGGGGCAGAGATTCATTTCCGGAATATTAAACTAGTTGAGCTGCCTGCCGGAAAGGCCTCGAAACAAAATAAATAATCCTCGCAAAGCCTGTAAAAACCAGGAAAGGGGGATAGGGAGAAGGGGGGAAAGGGTGATTTTACTTCTGCTCTGCTTTATTTCAGTCTTATATATCTTTCCGTAGTGTACCCGTCGCGCAACTCCCAGCTATCTGTATTATCTGAATTATATCTTTGAATCAGGGTATCATTCCTGATTTCCAGCAATGCTTTGAATTTTGTTCCAACTAATGGTTTGTAGTCATTGTATATTATATATTCTTCATATTTATTACCATTCAGGGTATAAATTCCTGCACCATGGTACTGGTGGATACTTGTATCAGGTCTGAAATACCCCACAAATGTGAAATAATCCTTCGACCACATTTTTATTAATCCATTATTAAACATGGCCTTTAAGCTCGTATCAGTGATATGCCACTGACCGTATTCAACTATCTTCCAAGCTCCTTCAAGCGGAGATTTCTTAGCCTGAGTACAACTTCCAATTATTGATGCAATAATCAGACTTAATAAAATTACTTTTCTCATACCTTTAGGCTTTATAAATTAATTTCAATGACTTAGTTGTTCTACAAAGTTACACCCTGTTTAAGCCAAATACAATTTTATTTTACAGGGACATGCAGAGGGGAATATGCCTGAAAGGTCAAAGGAACTTTCAACAGTCAATGACTGGTATATATCATGTGATAAATTATTTAAGAAGCCAGCTCCCCCCTTGCTTTTTTAAAAGCTTCCATGTTTGTAACATAAGGACTCCCTTTAAGGAAAGGGATTCTCTAAGAGGAATGCTGGCCAATACTTATACAAATTAATTAATGGAAATGTTCGAATCAGATTCATTTTTAGATAAGAAAGAAGCCAGCACTATGTCAAATCCGGCTGCCCTTTAATTATTCTTCTGCCCGGCAACAGCCTTTCTCGCTGCTTCGAGATGAAGATGGACGTTGTGCCTGTAGGATGGACTTAAATCATGGCATTTCTCAAGATACTTCAGGGCTTCATCAAATTTACCCTGTTTATATAATCCCCAGCCTTTGGCATCAAGATACCAATAAAAATCAGGCTTTATTTCCAGTGCACTGTCAACTAATATCAAGCCTTCTTCGATGTTGCGATCCTTATCGATAAGGAACCATCCAAGATCCCAGAGTCTGTCGGGATTGGCAGGTTCTAATGAAACTTCCAGCCTGTGATACTCCTCCGCTTTGTCAAGATAACCTGCTTCTTTGTAAATCTCACCTATACTATAAGCAATGCCCGCATCTGACCATGACCTTTCCTTGCGTAAAGTCTTATATTTTTCAATCAGGTTATTTGCTGAAATAGTATCTCCTTCAGTCAGCGAAAGCAAAGTTTTCTGCCAGATCATTGCGGGATCTTCAGGAAAATCCCTGTCTGCCTTTTTAAACAGATTCTTTTCTTTTTTGTACTGGCCGGTTGCATGATATGCATATGAAAGCAGTGAATAATTGAATATCCACCAGGGCCTGGCATCCATTTTATCATACAAATCCAGAGCTTTTTCAAATTCAGGAATTGCTTTGTCATACTCATACATGGTATAGTAGATAAGGCCAATATCATAATAGGTTCCGGGAAACTGGTCATCAATCTCAAGGTATTGCCGCAGGTATTTAAGCTCGTCGAATGGAGTTCCAAAGAAGCCGGCATGGTTTTTTTCGGTAACTAACCTCGCCCTTGGAGACATCTGATCTCTTTTATCGTAGGCTTTAATACTCCATTCTTTTGCTTCCTCATATAACCCCTCATTAACACAAGCTACTGAAAGCAATAAATTAATAAAATGAAAATTTGAATCAATAGCCAGGGCCTGCGAGAACAATTTCCTTGCCCCGGGGTAATCTCTTTTGCTTCGGGCAATCTCTCCCATAAGGTAACACCTGAATGCCTCAGAAGAGTTTGTCGGGGGCAATCTCTGTTCATTAGCAGGCAGGTTCTTTATTAATTTGGTTATTATTAAACAGTTCCTCACCAAATCTGAAAGCGAGTCGGTTAAATGGAGAATTTTGTCGCTTTTGCCTTCGATCTGGAAGGATTTATAGATTTCTTCATTGGACGAATTAATAAGCTGGGCATTTAACCGCATAGTCTCACCAGCCTGTTTTATGCTGCCATGAATAAATATGTCGGCATCCAGTTTCTTTGAGATCATGCTGGCAACATCAGGTGCAATCGAGGCATAGTTGGTAAGGCCTTTACTTTTAAGAAGGGTATTGGTGGTCTCTTTTTGCCTCACTTTTAATTCATCGGAGAATGTAAGCAATGTTATTAATTCATCCTGTATTCCGCTTTGCCAGATATCCCAGACAGTATCATTTGTAAGGTTTTGAAATGGCATCACAGCTACAGATATTCCTCCTTTATTTCTGAGATTTTCCAGCGAATGACGTTTGAAAATCCTGGGATAAGCAAGTATTACAACAGCTATTAATAAAACAGCATTCAGGACATAACTGGGCCTGAGCCTTCCCTTTAAAGTTTTTGCCCGGGGTTCTGCCTTTACTGATTGTTCATATGATTCGGTTTTCTTTATCCCCTGAGGGGTAAAATCAAAAACCCATGACAGAATAACAACAACCGGTAATCCTGTTACAAGTATTATCAGTTCCAAAGAGGCAAACCAATCAGGTAAATGCAACGGGACTGCAAGATTATTTGTTACCTCAATAACAATATATGCAGTGGCGGCATAGGTAGTGATTATCCCAAAGACTTTCCGCCTCTTAAGTTCCTTCCAGAACCTTTCAAAACTAGTGGTTTTCTGAGCCATCAGGAATAACTCTGTTAAGTACAAGTAAAATTACACTATCCTGAAACCAAAGTCAAGTGAGGGTCAGATAATTAGTTAAAGAAAGGCTCCGGAGCTGATTTCCGGGGGCTGGGCCTTTCTGTCTGTAAGTTTCTGTCCAAAACCAGGGTTACGGAATTCCTCCTTACCTGAGTGATCCTATTATTATTTGAAATAAGATTTAATTCGTCCCGCGAGATATTGTAAGTAAGTTTCCTTGATACCGGGATCTTCTTTAATTAGTTTATTGTAATGATTCTCTGATAATAATGGACTCTCTGATTCCAGGTGAATGTTATAAAGACAAAAGATAAATCCTATGATGCAATACGACTTTCCATGTGATATTTTCTCTGTTTGCGTCAGTTCATCGAACAACTCTGCCGCAACTTTCTTTTTTGGCTCGTCTGTTGAAATTTTTTCTACAGATCTTCTCTTCTTTATTGTCTGTTGAAAATTGAAAAGATCAATAATAGAATAATACAAGTGGTCAATTATAAATGGATTCACAATTTCAAAAGACTTGTTTTTACTCTTAAATACCAATTTATCAATGGGCTCAGGTTCTCTTTCAAATTCAATTATTTCTGATAAATCCGAATAAGATAATTCAATATCTCTGTCAACGGCATTATTTAACGCAATTTCAGTGTACATAATGAGTCGCAAAATATTCCCTTCAGGAAATTGGTAACTTCTGCTTAGATTTCTGGCTAAAACAAGCTGTTTTTTACTGGCAACATGAGGGTGATAGCAGGGATTGTATCTGAAGCTGCTCAGAGGCCTGAAATAGTCTGCTGAAATTTCTCTTTTGTATATTGACTTCATAGGTATTTCTGTTATTAATTCATCACATAAATACCCCGGTAAGTTATATTACCGGGTCATCGCTGATTCAATTCTGATCCGAGTCCCTTTCAAATTTATAAAGTTTCCAATTCTCCACAACTAATATCAGGTAAAAAATCCGGATGAGTGTCTCAGAAGTGACCAGGGTTGTCATGCACGACTTATCCGATTACGTAAAAGTTCGCAAATAATCATGCGAAATATATCGGAACATGTGAGGGCGGTTGCATTGGATCCGCAAAATGAGCGGGCATATATTCAAATTGGAAATTTATATTTTAATCAGGGTAAATTTGATTAAAGAGTATTCAGGTACCTGAAACAATCTCAGATTAACCAGCTCCGGGAAAACAGCTCCGGAGGCTTGATTTTGATCAACAAAAACCCGGCATTTTATCCGGGTTACGTGGTGGAGATTAAGGGAGTCGAACCCTTGTCTTGTGACTGCGAGTCACATACTCTAACCAACTGAGCTAAATCCCCTTTATGCAGTCCAAATATAGTGGTAAATTGATAAAAAATCAAGCTTTACCCTTGAAAGCTGCCCGAAAGCCGGTCAGGCTGATCATAAAAGTATGCTGCCAGTAGGGATCAGCAAATTCTGAGAAAAGGTATTCAGGAGAAAATAGTCTAATAATCCCTGATACAACGTACAGACATACCAGAATTTTTATCTGACAGGAGCTTCTGAACGGCGCTGCTGTTATCATTCATGAGAATGCAGGTAGCCCTGTCGGCATTGAATGAGGTGGAAGTCCACCAGGAACCCTCTTCAAACAGATTGTCAAACAGGGCATCAGGATTGTCAAGCCGGGTGCCGCCCGGAAGTGCCCGAAAGCCATAGACGTCGGTGGCTCCGGTATTAGGACTATGCCAGTGCAATGTACCCTTCTCTTTCAACACTCCTCCGGCAATATCCAGGCCACCGGTGTAACTGAAAAGTGTTGCCCATTCCGTATCGGAAGGTACATGCCATCCGTCAGGACATAATTTGCCTGTATTAACCGTGTACCAGTTATAAAGCAGGCCATAGGTAATTTTAAAGGCTGCATTATTTTGCTGCCAGCATCCGGCTGGCGCCTGGATACTATTCCATGCTGTCGCATCAGTTACGAGCGAAATCGATGTTCCATCATTATACTTTGTGGTTTTAAGGTTCCCTGCCATCCAGGTTTGTGTGCCAACCTGAATGGTTTTATAAGTAAACCCGTCTTTGTCAGTCATACTACCGTATTCAATCCATGGATTCGCCGGACCAAAAACTCTATTATCATCATTACAGCTGAAAAATAAGAGAGAGGTCGCAGCCAGTACGTAAAGCCATATCCTGTTTTTTATTATCATGACGATCAATTTGAAGTTCGCCTCCTGATTAATTTGCTTCCTTCCTGTTATAGTATAATTTTTCTGTTAACAAATCAAAGTTAAGTCCTGTTTAAAGAAAAGTCAAAAAATTATATCAGATACCTGTAATCGGATGCCGGAGCGATAGGGGATCAGGACACTAAGCAGGTCATATTAGCAAAGAAACAGATTTAAAGTACTGCTTAAATGATACATGTTCCGAAGATATATAATGTTCTGAATTCATTTAATCCAATTGGATTGGAAGAGATGGATAATGTGCGGCTGATGGACCGGATTGACACCAAATATTTACTGCCGGTCAACAGGATTCCGGAACTCCTGATAAAGATGGATGGCGGATACAGGATTTTGGAGATCAATGGGCTCAGATTTTTTCCCTACCTGACCACCTATCTTGACACTGATGATTATATGTTTTTCAATCAGCATGTCATCGGGAAACCTGAAAGAAATAAGGTTCGATACCGCAAATACGAAGCTTCGGGCATATCCTACCTGGAAGTCAAAAGGAAAACAAAAAAGAACAGGACAATAAAATGGCGTATTGAGAATAATCTTACTTCCGACAAAAAATGTGATGACAAGGCATCTGATTTTATAAAGAATTTTATCCCGCAAAAAGCCCTGGTGCTGAAACCTGTTCTTATCAACTATTTTAAAAGAGTCACCTTTGTGGGATTGGAATTTGATGAACGGATTACAATTGATTACGATATAGCTTTTTCGGATTTGGACGGGAACTGTATCAATTTCCCGTTTATTGCCATTATTGAACTGAAAAGAGAGGGCTTCGGCAGCAGGTCTCCCATAGTAAGCATCCTGAAGGAATACCCGGTTCATCCAACCGGTTTCAGCAAGTACTGCGTCGGCACAGCTTTATTCAATGACCTTCGCAGGAAAAACGCGGTTAAAGCAAAGCTCCTGTTGATTAAAAAGATTGAAAATGAGTATTACAGATGTCTTAATGCCTGACAACTCAGGAATTGCAGGAATTGAAATTATTGATATTCCGGATTTTCTGGAATTGGTACTGAGATTCGCACTGAATGCAGTAGTTATTGTGATCCTTGTCAGATGGCTATATTATCCGGCTACAAAAAGGAAGGATTACCTGTTTACATACATCCTGATATCCAGCGTGGTTTTTCTGTTGTGTTTCCTCCTTGAGAGTGTTAAACTTCAGCTTGGATTTGCACTGGGACTATTCGCAATTTTCGGGATCATCAGGTACCGGACAAACGCCATTCCAATTAAGGAAATGACATATCTGTTTCTGATTATCGGGATTTCTGTCATCAATGCTCTTGCAGGTTCAAAAACAAGTCTGGCAGAACTTTTCTTTACCAACCTGGTGCTCGTTTTTATAACATTTGGACTTGAAAAACTCTGGCTCCTTAAGCATGAGTCATCAAAAATAATTATATATGAAAGGATAGATCTTATTAAACCTGAAAATTATGAAGAGCTGCTCAGCGACCTACGTGAAAGAACAGGCATATTAAAGATAAACCGTGTTGAAACCGGCAAAATTGATTTTATGAAGGATATTTGCACCCTCATTATTTATTATGACACAAAGGGAACAGGAAATACGTCACACGAAGAGCATCAAAATAACAATGATGACGATGACGATTAAAACAATTAGTTTTGACATCAGAAATATTATAAACAAACTACCCGGAATATCCAAAATTCAGGGATAACTTTTTGTTGTGAAATTGTAAAATGGTCTATAAACTGCCAAATACCAGGAATATATCTCCGATTGAGCCCCGATGCAGGAAGAAAATATATAATTCTGCGGAGGAGGCCCGGGAAATGATCACGTACATAAGGGATAACCGCAGAGTAAGGGAAATGCGTGCATACAAATGCAATGTTTGCGGTTTCTGGCATCTGACCAGCAAAACTGAATAGAAGGATAACGGACCGGGAGGAGGGGAGTCCAATTCTATATCAGGGGTTATGAGGTGCCCCGGGCAATGGTTACTGACTGAGAGATGGCAACCGTGTAAAGTGGAAATCTTTAATCCTTTAAGCAACGGACTGAAAAGCCGGTTGTATTATGAGGTTTAAGAATCACCGATACTGAACCTGAAAGGGAGCTCATCACAACTGCAGAATAAGAAGAATGAGAATCTGAACCTAAACTCCACCAGTAGCCATAATAACCCATTTCAGACCATTCTCCCAATCCATAGTCCCAGTCGTTACCATAGGATCGTGATCCTCCTGGAAGTGCTGTAAAGCCTGATTCATTAGTTGCCTCTTCAATCCCGGAACTCCAGTGAGTGGTCCCGTTCTCTTTTAGCCTGATCCCGGCAACTGATGCCCCGCCATTGAAATTAATAAGTTCGGTCCATTCAGTGTTAGTTGGCAAATGCCAACCTTCAGGGCACAACATGCTGTTGTTTGCAGCGTACCAGTTGTATAATGCCCCGTAGTTTGATTTTACGTAGCCGGAAACATCATTGTCATACCAGCAGTAGGCCTCGGAGGTAAGTGAAGACCAATCATCTGTGGCTGTCACTCGGGGTATTGGTTTTCCATCCCTGTACCTGGTTGTTTTCAGGTTTTCAGCAAACCATACCTGAGTGCCTAACTGTGTGGTTTTGTATTCATTGCCGTCAATATCTTCGACGGTTTCATACGTCAATTCTGATTTAAAAACAGGACCATCCCTTTCAAGAGTTATAAAGCTTAACTCATTTCCGTATGAAGTGCCGGCATTGCTGACGGCGTATGCCCTGACGTAGTACATGGTATTTGCAGTCAGACCGCCAATGTTGCTGATGAAATTCCCCGTTAACAATTTACCGGATGTTTTATTGTCGCTTTCGGTTGGCAGGGGATCCGTGTTCCAGCATACACCATAGGAACTGATCGAGCCACCCCCGTTATCGAGTATCGTACCACTTATTACTGCTGTAGAACTTGAAATGAAATAGACAATGTTGGTTGAAAGGTTAGCAAGAGAAACCTCATGTGTAGTAAATGAAACCTCATCCCCATATCCGGTCCCTTCTTGGTTTTCAGCATAGGCACGGACATAATAAGTTGTATTGTCGGCTAAACCGGATATTAATGATGTAAAAGATCCGCCTCCTGCGCCATCAATTGTTTTGTTTGAAGCCGTTGTAGGCATACGGTGAATGTCCCAGCAGACACCACGGACTATAATCTCGTCTCCTCCGTCATCGATGACAGTACCTCCCGATATCGCTTTTGTCGTACTTATACCTGAAGTATTAAAAGTGTTTACAACAGGTATCTGGACCTTCTCCCTGCACGATTGGAGAACCGCAACCTGACCCAGGCAAAGAAATGCAGCCAGTGTGATCTTCATATTGCGTTTCATGACTATTTTTTTTTAAGATTATCAAAGAGCAAAACGTACCCACCTACAAACAATCAGGATCAACTTATGTTCTGGTCCCATGGCACTTTTTTTAATACGCCTGAACCGCTGATTATAAGCGGTATAAGGAAAAAACCTGCCATTAGTATTTTTAAAGCATATACCGGATTTGAACAATTGCCTCAGTCAGTTGTAAACTAACTATTATAAACTCTTAAAATTCAAAGACGATGAAAAAAAATCTTTCTGATTTAATGCGGTTAGTATCATTGGCAGTTGTATTTATGATTGTTGCACCTGCAATGATAAGCGCCCAGGATAAAAAAGTCGATTTTGCAGGGACCTGGGCTTTGAATTCTATGAAGAGCAGTCCATCGGCAGCCAACAGCGGAAGCATTACCGTTAAACATGAAGGTAATTTTCTGATCACCACCACTTCAGGGATGGACGGAATGACGCAGGTTAACAAATACAGTCTCGATGGGAAGGAGAGTATTACCAGATCCGAGGGGGTCGAAAGAAAATCCACGGCAAAATATTCCAGCGACGGGAAGACTCTGACGATCATATCGAAGTCACTTGTTGATGGCAGGGAACATCTCGACAAAGATGTGTGGACCCTTATTGATCCGAAAACCCTCTCGATCGAATGTACTGTATCAGGAACAAGCGGGGATGAAGTTACGCAGTATGTTTATGACAAAAGGTGATTTTCAAAACAAGCTAAGCGACAAAAAGCTCCGTAAGGAGCTTTTTGCTTTTATTCGTATACAGAGTAAATTTTTTCAGTTGCGTGGTTATAAACAACCATTTTCTGCAGAGAGGTCATCAAATAATAATCAGTAGCTGCAGTAAGCTCTGTTTTTCCGGGGAGGGTTGTGGTGCCGGTAATTTTGAAGACAAACAGCAGCCTAAGGTCATTCCTGTTTTTTTCTATCTCCGAAGCAAGGTCTTTATCTGTTATTTCAAACAGGATGGTCTCCGCAATCATGTCGACACAGGCATAGTTTATGTTCTTTTTTCTCACTTTAATGCCGTCGGGGCATCTAAATAAAAACTGGTCAATCTGTAAGTATTGGGGATCATCAAAAAACAAATCGTGGTAAACCTCATTTGATATTGGGAATATCTTGTCATTCCGATCATATTTAATTGCCATGCTTCTTTCGCCGTTATAGTCGGGCTTAAAGTCGAGGCAGTATGTTGTGGAAAGCATAGCGTTTTTAAGTTCATCCTGGTTAAGGATACTAATAAATTCTTTGAACTGCGTCCTGTCCTGCTGGTAAACGGTATTGCTTATACTGCCTCTGACCAGGGTGGAGTTTACTTTTATTTCACTGATTGTTTCCTGTTGGTCCGGAAGCACGGAAAGCACTGATAATATTGCAACTACAAGTGTTTTCATAATAAACTGAATAATGGTTAATTTTTGAAATCCCTGCCAAAGCAAAATTACGATTTTCCCGGAATTATACGGTTGGGATAAATTCTAGGTCCATTCAGGGTTTATAAACAGGTTTTATGTCAAATCCCGTAATTTTGGAGAGGAATCCTGGCTGATCAGTTTTTTGGATAATAAAAGAGTAATACCTGAAAATCTTGCCTGCGGGGAAAGAGGAGCGGGAGAGTTAATAAAACCCTACTCAACTCTCATCTTTGAAGTTGAACTCCTTGAAATAGTAAAATAGTCTATAATTCCCTGATCTTTGGCCTGAAATACCTGTCAAATTTCTCAAGGTTCTCTTTAAACCAGGCAAACTGGTTCGGCCAGTCATTTCTCTCCATAAAGTCGGCGTAGGTTTTTAATGTAACCCCGCATCTTATGTTTGCCGCCATCCTGTCCCAGATAAGGTTCTGATTAATTTCGGTGAGGGAGTCCCTGTAAGCAACTTCATACAACCTGTCGAAGTCTTCCTTTGCCTTTGATCCGATTATGGTCAATCCGATGTTTATGCTGTTATCGCGCGAATTGACAGCCACCGACAGAAAATAATTCGTCCGGCCGAGTGATATATTGAACCAGCTGTTGGGGGGCGGATTTGGGAGTTTAACAAAACTGTTGTTCACCTCCATGATAGTTTTCAGTCCCTGCCAGTATTCCTGGTACAGTAGCCTGACATCCGATACCTTTTGGGCCGAGGTTGATTTTTTTACCTGTTTTGTCCAGTCATTCGGCTTGGCAGCAATAACGAAATTAGTGGCAGGCAGGCTGTCTCCGATTTTATAAGCTTCAATTTCGATCCCGAAGAAGTTAACTGATTCATCGGTTATATGGTTTAGCCAGTCGAGTGCAGCCAGATGTTCTTCAGAGAATGACTTTGCGATCCAGATTATTGTTACGGCCTCCAAACCCGCGGCATATGAGATCAATTGGCCGAGATGGGTGTGGTCAGTCCGATCGAGCTGATTTTCAATAACAACAAAACGATCGGTCAGGATATCCTTGCAGAGTATGTCTGCCTGAAACAGGCCTGGTTTTTTTTCCTGTTCCTGCACCTCCAGTTCCAGGCCAATTGACATTCCAAGATCATTAATGTTCTCTTCCTGCGACAACCAGGGTGTAAAATCCGATTCTTCCCCTTTCCAAAGATCATGAAGCTCTATTTTTTCAAGCTTACCGAATTTCCTGTTCATTTGACCGTACGATTTTTGCGTGATAAGATTCAACGAAACATCCGCACAAATATTTTGTGCAAATAAAAGTAATAAATTATCTTAACACAGGGTTCGTTTTTTTCAGATATCGGAATTAAAATTCCAATAATACAGGATTGTTTCAGGAAGTTCGTTTAATGGTGTTACTGAACCAGCGATAATGGTCTTATAGGTAGTATTGACCGGATCGTACATTATATTCTGGCTCTCCTGTTTACCTTTGCCACGGCCGGCTAAGATCAGGATAAAAATTCCCACCTTGACCAGCAATCCTACCGCCAGAGAAACATAGATCCATATTCTGTTCTTTTTCTTCATTTTATACTGATATAACTATATTTAACAATTTCACGAACTTTTTGTTTAAATCACTTTGTTGCTGAAAGGATTTTTCCCCTTTGATCGCCTTCGCATTATTTTATAGCTGGTAAAGTCAAATAACGTGCCAGGTAACACAAAGGTTTTCTAAAATGAACTCAAATGATCTTTTCCGCTAATCTTTTTTGTTCAAATACCTGACGAAAGAGCTGTCACAGAAACGTAAATGTCAATAATTATATTGTGGATGAGATTGTATTTGCCAACTTTCAGGTTTCAGTTTAGTTCTGAAAATTACTGCTTATTACTTTTTTCGCTTTTACCCTTTCCCTGATAATTGGAATAAGGTCTTCGCCTGATGTACGGAAGGATTCTGCATTTTCCGGCGGGGCAATATAAACGGATGTTGAAGGTTCGAGTCCCTGTTCTACAATCACGTTTTCCTCATTAGCTTCACCCAGCACAACAATCTGCCTGGTCTTATTCTTTCCAAGAACGTAGGGTATGCTGTCAGCTCCGGTCTGCACGCATTCCGTCGGAATGTAAACCACATTGTCAAAAGTTTTAATTATAATCTTGTTCCCTGTTGTCATTGACGGCCTCAGGACAGGATCGGAACCTTCGACCCTTATCATAACCTCGAACATTTTGGCATCGGAATTTGGTAATTGTTCCCCGATATTTGCCACGCTTATGACTTCCCCCGTCAGGGCTTTATCCGGTAGTGCATCTACATTTATATTTACTTTCTGCCCGGTGGCGACCTTGCTCACCTCGATCTCGCCTACAAATATTTTGGAGATCATTGATGAAAGATCGGGAAGGGTAACGACAACCCTGTCAAACGGATTGATCGACGAACCTGCTTTCCGTTTATTTCCGCTCCAATCTTTTTTGTATATGACCATCCCTTCGGTTGGAGCTGTAATTGTGAATTTTGAGAGAAACTCCTGCAGGTCATTGACAAGTTGCTGCCCCTGGTTCAGGTGCATCTTTTCATGCCTGATATCCGTAAGAGACTGGGCGACTCTCAGGTCGTAACTCTTGATCAGCTGCTCCAGCCCGCGCTGTGCTTTATCGAGGTTCATTTCGGCCTGCCTTATCGTTGCCGGGGGTTCAAACTTCGACTGGGCAAGGGTTATCTCAGCTTCCTCAACAATAAATCTCTGATTCTTGATGTCATCCCTCAGAGCGGTAAGTGTCATTGTGGTATCCAGGATTTTCATCTGAACGGCTGTCTGGAGGGTCGTCAGATTTTCAAGTGCATCCTTCAGGGTATTATCGTATGATGTCTTGTCAAGCTGGGCTATATAATCGCCTTTATTGACAACCGTACCTTCAGGAACAATATCGAGGATCTTAAAATCCATCACCCGGATTCCGCCACCCCTTCCCTGCTGACCTGGGCCCCCGCCGCCACGGTTGGTACTTAGCCCGATCGCAGGTGCAAAAACCTCGAGCGAGTTTTCGGCTATCAGCTCACCTGCGGCAGTTATTGATATTTCAAATGTCCCTTTTTTAGCCTCTTCAAAGAGATTTGTGCTATCGTTATCTGAAGCCAGCCTGTTGAAAAGTATCATGATAATAATTGCAACACCTACAACTATTCCAGTAATGATGAATGTCCGTTTCATAATTGACCTGTTATTAAATATTCCGGGTGATACTGCTGGAAATTCCTTGATGTACCGTTCTCTTTACCTTTGATACCTAGTCCCTGGGGTTTGTAGTTAAAGAATTATTCTTTTACTGCCTGTTCCGAATTCCCGGGAAAAGGTCAACACCAGGATACAAAAAGGACTTTTTTAGATGGTCCAGAATTATCACCAACAATTAGACACTTGTCATCGAGGATTTATTCCGCTGAAGGTTCAGTCTTTATATGATATGTCGATTTCGGCAACCTTTTCCTTAAAGTCTATTTTCCGTATCCTGATCCTTATGACCTCTTTACCTGTCAGGGCTGAAATCTCCTTCAGGACCTTTTGCTTTTTGGCTGATTTGAGCAATTCGAGATCTTCGTATATGATTGTGTGCGTAACCGTACTGTTTTTACGGGCAAACTCTTCAAGGAGAATGGCTGACAATACAATTAGTATATTGAAGATCATAACTCCCAGTACCGGAAACCCGACAAGCTTTAAGGAATTGATGACCGAAATTCCGATTGTTGTAAAAATATACGCCATGTCCTTCAGGCCGAAATTCCTCGTCCTGAAACGCAGTATAGCGAAAATTGCAAATAAGCCTACAGCCATGCCGAATTCAATGAAGACCGACTTAAGCATGGAGGTAATAAAAAAGACCGTGATTCCCATCAGGAAAAAGGTAAACAGGAACTTTTCCTTTTTTGAGTACCGGAAGTAAACACCTCTGATAAGGATCACAAGGAATATTGTATTTATCGTGAACCGCAACAAAATACCCCAGAAATCGGGGTGATTCAGGTTGAAAAAATTATCAGGCATTTTCCAGGTTATTTTTGTTGTAAGGAGAAAAGGTTACCTATGCTGAAAATTGAAGCATTATTTCAAAACTTCCAAAGGAAGTCCTTCTTATTTTCCGTGCAATTTATCAAAATTACAACATGTTTCGACCTAAATCAAATATAAATTGCAAAGAAATTCGGGTTGTCAGGGTGTGGGGCTGATTGCCTGTTAAAAGGCGACAGGGTTGGAATTGCGCATTGTGCCGGGTATGTAGTCACCCGGATAGGACATTAAAGCGTTTGGTCAGGAACTTACACCTGATCTATGCTTTATCGGGAATTGTAAAATAGAATATTGAACCTTTGCCCGGCTTGGATTCCACCCAGATCTTCCCACCATGCCGTTCGACTATGATCTTGCATATCGCAAGTCCGATCCCGGTCCCTTCAACCTCATTTTTTGGTACCAGTCTCTGGAATATTTTAAATATTCTATCAAAATATTGAGGTTCAATGCCTATTCCATTATCCGATACGGAAAAAATATGAAAGCCGGGCTCATCCTTGCAAGAAATATGGACCTCAGGCAGCCGCCTGCCGAACTTTACTGCATTTGAAACAAGATTCTGCAAAAGCTGTACCATCTGGTTTTCATCTGCCAGCAGCCCTGGCAACCGGTCGAAAGTAACGGAAGCATCACGGTTTTTTATCTGGACCGACAGGTTCTTCATCACAAGGTTTATTATAAGGTTCATATCCACAAACCTGAATTCTTTCCCGTGCGTCTGAACCTTTGAATAAGCAAGGAGCGCGTTGATCATATCATACATGCGTTCGGCTCCGTCGACTGAATATTGTATGTATTCCTGTGCAGTATCATCCAGAACATTATTGTATTTTTTGGAGAGCAGCTGGGTAAAGCATGAGACAGTGCGAAGGGGTTCCTGCAGGTCGTGCGAGGCTACATAAGCAAATTGCTCGAGGGCTTTATTTGACCTTAGCAGCTCTTCATTCATCTTAAACATTACCTGTTCGGCTCCCTTCTTCATTTCAGTGATATCGAATGAAATACCTGTGAGCTTTACAAGTCCGCCTGAATCGTCATATTCAACAATTGCCTTGGCGTTGATATGTTTTTCTTCATTATTATTTATCTTTATTCTGAAGATAGTCTCAAAAGGTGAAAGTTCATTCAGGGCATGGCAAATTGTATTTCTGAATTGAGTGATATCTTCTTCACTCAAAAGACTTTCAAAATCATGGAAGGTGCCGTTAAATTTTCCGGGGTCAAGCCCGAGCATTTTTTCCATGCGCGGATCAAGGTACATTTCGTCGGTATGGAGATTCCATTCCCAGATACCGATATTCCCGATTTCAAGGGCGATGCACAGTTTTTCCTTTGACTCCTTAAGTTCCTTCTCCGCCTTTTTGTTGTCCGTAATATCGTGGACCATTCCAATCGACCTGATGATTTCTCCCGATTCATTCCTGAAATGTTCGCATTTTTCAAGGACAATACGTATTTCGCCGCTTTTCTTCCGTACTATGCGATGTTCGATCTCATATCCGTTCTGATTATTCTTTACAGAACTCCAGTACGTATCATTCACCGCAGCCCTGTCGTCAGGATGCACTGCCTCGAGGAATGCCTCATAATTGGCTGTGAATTGCCCGGGCAGCAATCCGAAGATCCTGTATACTTCATCTGACCAGGTGAGTTTGTTAGTTTTTAGATCAAGTTCCCAGCTTCCGAGATGTGCAATTTCCTGTGAACGCTCAAGGTGAGTTTTGCTTTCCTCAAGCAGTTTTTCAGCCTTCTTACGGTCGATGATGTCACGATGAAGCGATTCGGTCAGTTTTCTGTTTTCTTCGGCTGCCCTGGCGAGCTTGAAATTGCTATAGCTTAACTGTGAAAGTGAATCAGCAAGCTTGACGAAAAAAGCCTTTGCATTCTCAATATCCTTCTTATCAAGTTGAGGCACTCTTTTAAGTGATTCAATATATGCTTCACTGTTAAAGTTATATCTGATTGCCTGTGCCCTGAAATGGTCGAAATCAATTGTCTCATCCCTGAAAAAAAACTGACCCATAAAAAGGTTTCCTATCCTGTGATCGCCAATGAAGATCGGAGTTGCCAGATCCCACATCCCGTTCCTGCATTTATAGAGCCTGGATTCTCCCTTTGGGATATCGGCCGTAAGCTTAATATCACTTTCAATACAATTTTTTGAAGTTTCCGGATGTACCCGGTGATACTTTGTACAAATTTCCTGAAATCCCACACCAACAAGGATCTTGCCTTTCAGATCAAGCAAGGCCATAGGGATATGGGCAATCCTGAAGAAATTTTCCATCATGCATTGAATGTCTGCGACATTAATGAGTTCAGGAAGTTCAAAATTCCCTATGTCCCCTTCAGGGGGAATAATGGTCCTTAATTCCATAATTTCCAATGTCAGTTTTCTACCAAAACAGGAAACCGCGAATCACCGGTTATTACAGGCTCGAGTTCCGGGCAAAAAATGATCCTTAAAATTATGTTTTGATTGAATGGGACAGATTAGGATTGGATAAAGATTACATTAAGATTAGATTAAAATGCCATTATATCCAAAAAGAAACCCCTGCAGTTTGATTGGGATAATCTCCTGCAGGGGGTGTGAAATTCCGGAAATTACGGGGAAATTGGGGAATAATATTTCCGGAATTGGAATTATGTCTGAATCTGAACTGAATTTAACAAGATCATTTATACCGCTTTTCTCTCCGGAAAAAGGTGATCAGCCAACCCGGTCGATGCGAAAATAGTCACATTTTTTTGTTTTTTCTAAGCTTATACTATGGTCTGTATAAAGCTAATCCGGCACTGTGTAAACCGTACATATTAATGTATGAAGATATGTTTCTGGATCAGGTAAACTTCTTCTTAAGAAGTGTAAGTAATATAAACAATGGCGGGAAATGGGAATTTACTGGAGTTTCATCTTATCTATAAGCTCTTTAACCCTGTCGCGTGAAATCTCGATCTTGAATTCCCTGTCATTTTTAACAAGCACACATTGCAACAGTCTGGTGTTTATTTTTTTAAGATACCTGGTGTTTATGATGCCCGATCTGCTTACTCTGAAAAAGCTGTCGTCGGGCAATTGTTTTTCAACCCTGTGAAGGAGAGATGTGACCGTCTCAGTCTTACACTCGCTGAAATGGAACACAGAATAATTTCCATCAGCCTGAATATAAATTACCTCTGCCGGATCGACTATCAGAACACCGGATACATTTCGAAAAAAGAGTTTCTTATAAGAATCCAGCAGCCGGGCTGTTCCCTGCCTGGTTCCTGACTGTTTGTTCTCTATGCACCGCAGCAGAGTTTCATTCAGTCTTTTAGGCTCTACAGGTTTAAGAAGATAGTCAAATGCCGCGTAATCAAATGCCTTAATTGCATATTCATCAAACGCGGTTGTAAATACAACATATGGCGGAGTGGTCTTTATCCTGAGCAGGTCGTCAAGGATTTCAAAGCCATTCTTCCCGGGCATCCTGATATCGAGAAACATAATATCAGGATTGGAAGTACAGATCAGGTTAACTGCCTTCGAAGGGTCGGAGGTAGATCCCGTTACTCTTGCAAGGCCGTTTTCATTGATCAGCTTCTGAAGGAGTTCGAGGGAATCAAATTCATCTTCAACTATTACGGCCTCAAGGATTCTGTTCATTTGTCCTGATTAACCTATGATTTTATCTGTGCACTCATTTCAAAATTAAAATCATGAGGAATTATGATTTTTACATCAGTGCCTTTCGCCCGGTTGTTAACGTCGATCAGATCGGTTATTTCAATACTTGCTTTTGCCCTGTTAACCCGGTTCATAAACTCAAATATAGCATTTATTGTTTTTAATCCATAGCCGCTCCCATTTGTATTCATGGACCCGGCTGCTTCCCGGCCCACACCATTGTCGGACACTATAATCTCCAGACTATCATTGATTTCACTTATCCTTACAGTCACTTCGCCCCCCTCCATCCTGTTCTCGATACCATGTTTTATGGAATTCTCAACGAATGTCTGAATTGTCATTTTTGGGATCAGACGATAGAAATTAATGTTCTCATCGATAAAGAATTTGCAGGCTAGTCTTTCTTTAAACCTCATCTTCTGGAGTTCGCAGTATTTTTTAACAAAGTCGATCTCTGACCCGAGCGGCCTCACCATTATTGTTCCGTCAGAAAGCATGGCTCTCAGCAAGCCTGAAAGCTTTACAATGTAATCATAGGCAGTTTCTTTTTTACCCCTCATGATAAGGGATCCGGCTGAGGCAATCAGGTTAAAGGTGAAGTGAGGATCGAATTGCCTTATAACTGAATTCATCTGCAGCCAGCTCAATTCATTCCTTAACTGTTCCTTTTCATTTTTCTTTTTAATATAGTTTTTCGCCACCCGCCAGGTAAGGAGAACGATGATCAGGATAGCGGAAAGTGCGGCAACCAGGCGGAATGTCACTGTTTGCCAGAAAGCAGGGACAATGCTGAATTTTAATACGTAGGGTAACTGAGTTTCAATACCGTCGGCATTGAAAGCCTTCAGCTGGAATTCATAGTTTCCCGGAGGAAGATCCTGAAAAACGGCTTCCCTTACGTAAGTCTTTCTTGACCATACACCTTCACGCCCGATAAGGCGGTACTGATACATAACTTTCAGAGGATTTGTGGTAGATATACCTGTAAACCTGAAACGGATGTCATTTTGCCTGTGATTTATCCTGATATTATTGTGCTTGTTATAAAACAGTTCGGGAATACGAAATGACTCCCATGTGAGACTGTCGGTTTGAAATTCTATATCAGTAAGATTGATTTTAGGTGGTACTTTGTTTGGTACAAGTTTTTTTGGGTCCAGGATGGTAACCTTACCCGAACTCATTATCCAGAAATTTCCGTTTTTGGCCTTAATAATTCCGTGATCGAGGCAATCACTGCCTGTAAAGCCAAAGGAGTTATCATATATTTTGAAATAATCAGGGTCGTTATTATAGAACTTTGTAATGTCAATAATACAGACATCAGTCATTCTGCCTACAAGTATTCTGGAGGAATCGATGGCAATTATTGAATTGGCCGATGTGTTAAGTTCTTCGGGCAGGCCGTATCTAAGGCCGGTTGAAGAACTGCCTTTGAAAAATAAGCCTTCGTCGGCTGTTATCCACAGGCCTCCACGGTTGTCTTTTGTCATTGTGAAAGTATAACCTGCAGGCATGATTGAATCAGTCAGAGGAACACTATTCCTGCCGTCGAAATGTACAATACCTTTTTCGCCCGAAAGCCAGTACCCGCCATTGTCGTCGCTTTCTATACCTTCAATTACTCCAAGGCCGTCATGTGTAAATTCCCTGAAGTTTACCGTTTTTCCGTTTTTCAGGACGAACAATCCACGATCGGTCCCGATTAAGACCGATCTGTCAACAGGGTCTTCAAAAATGACGCAAACCTGTGTTTTGTCCGGTATAGAGGAAAGCCTTGAAAAGGAAGTGCCATCCCACACAAGTACCCCCACGTTAAGTGAAAAATAAATATTTCCGTCAGCCCTCCTGATACTGCCTTTGTAAAAAACAGGTTCCGGGCCGAATAATTTTTTATACTCATTCATTGGAATGAATTTATCTCCGTCAAATAACAAGAGATCGCCAGTAAGAGTCCCAAACCAGATCTTCCCGTTTTTGTCCTCGGCTATTGCCCATGTGTTTCTGGGAAGTCCGTTCGATTCATCAAAGCAGGAAAATGCGGTGGAAACCAGCCTGTAGAGGTTCACCTCGGTGCCAAACCAGATATTTGATTCATCGTCAATAATGGTCGAGGAATAATACGGGTCCCTGATTTTTGTAACCATACCATCCCTGTAAAAATTTATGAAATCACTCTCTTCATCAGGATCCCTGTAAATTTCAGCCCTTGCAGGGTCACTGATCAATCTTCTTGGTATTATTTCGCCACCTGAAATTTCATAGCTCTCCCCATAACCCTCGAGAAGGATTTTACCCCTGTCCTCCTTTATATTTGTTATTTTTACTTCAGGCACCCTGATTAACGTATCTGCTCGCCATTTCCACAGATTATCATTCAGGTCGGTAAACCAGAAGCAGCCTGAAGATTCCTCCGAAACCGAGGTTCCGATAATCAGAGTATCAAGTATCTGAAATTCTTTATGATATTTGTTATACTTACCATCCATGAAATAGAAAATCGTACTTGCTCCGGATTCGTGATTCCGGAGCAGCATGAACATCGTATCCTTCACTTCGCGGGTTTCTATAAACGTCCCGGTCCACCGTTTTTCAGTGTAAGGGAAAAACTCAAAATTGTATCCGTTATAGCGTGCTAATCCAAACTGGGAAACTGCCCAGATATAACCTTTGCTGTCTTCAAGGATCTGGCTTACAATATTGGCCGGAAGGCCATCTTTACGGAAGAAATTTTTGAATTCGATCCCGTCAAACCGTGAAATCCCGTTCCTTGTTATAATCCACAGAAATCCACGGCTGTCCTGAAATAATGTACGGGTCTGGGTCTGGGGCAATCCATTCAGAACCGTGTACTCCTGTAATGGATAGTTTTGTGGATATCCGGGAACTGTAATAGTGAGCAGGAACGATATAAGACAAATTGCAGGCTGAAGGCCTGGCCAGGGCAAAATATTCTTTATTAACCTCGTTGCCAATGTAGTAAAAGCTTTAAGGACATATTTCCCGATAGTGTAAAATTAATTAAAATTCCTTTAAGGATTTTTAATAATTAAGGCAGAGGATATGACGGATAAATATTTACATTTGATACAGGGTTGAATTAAGCCTGTTTGTTCGATCACCTGATAATCAATGTACGTCCATAATCAGATAACTCCGTCAGCTGCTGCCAGAATGAACCTTGACCTAACCGCGGGTGACTGATTTAGAATATACTGTAAATCAATTAATCATTAAAGAAAGGAGCGATCAATGAGTAAAAATGACCATGAGAACAAAAAGACCTCAAAGAGTTTTTCGAGAAGGAAGTTTTTGGGTACCGTTGGCGCTGCAACAGCAGGCATTACAATTATTCCAAGGCATGTAATGCCGGGGAAAGGGTATCAGCAGCCAAGTGACACGGTAAATATTGCCGGGATCGGGATCGGCGCCAGGGGAGCCAGCAACCTCAGGGGCCTGTGCGATCCGGATGTGCCGATAGTAAACCCGCAGCGTACAAGTACGGGCCAGCCTCTCAGCAAGGAGGAAATTGCCGCAAGGGAAGCCAGGATGGCAAACCGACCTCAGGGCGCACCGCAGCAGCAAAGGCCCCAGGAAGCCAGGGAGCCTGTCAGATTGGCCAATATTTACGCACTATGTGATGTAGACACCGGTTTTGCTGCACATATTTTCAAGGGTTATCCGAAGGCAAAGGTCTATACAGACTGGCGCAGGCTTCTTGATAAGGAAAAATCGATAGATGCGGTAATGATCGGTACCCCCGATCACAACCATGCACCAATCGCGGCCGCATTCATGAGGCAGAAGAAGCATGTCTATGTTGAAAAGCCCATGTGTAAGACAATCTTTGAATGCCGTAAGCTTGCCGAGATCGCAAAGGAATATAATGTAGTGACCCAGATGGGTAACCAGGGTCATGCAAGCGAGGGAGCCAGGCAGATTAACGAATGGATCCAGAGCGGGGCCATCGGACTCGTCCGTGAAGTTCAGCTTTCTACAAACAGGCCTATCTGGCCCCAGGGAAATATCCAGAGGCCGGCTGCCGTGCCAATTCCAAAAACTCTCGACTGGGATGTCTGGCTCGGGCCGGCACCAAAGAAAGACTACCATCCCGATATCTGCCATTTCAACTGGAGGGGTCTCCGCGATTACGGCACCGGGGCCCTGGGAGATATGGGAGCGCATATATACGATCACGCATTTTGGTCACTTAACCTTGGGATACCTACCCGGATCCAGGCAAGCTCATCAGTGTATAATGATGAGTTCTGGCCACTGGCCGAGATGATAACATATGAGTTCCCGGCACGCGGTTTTATGCCGCCGGTTACAATAACATGGGTTGACGGTGGACTGCGTGCAAAACGACCATTTGAAATGGATCCCGGCACCAGGGTCAGCTCGGCACTCTACCTCGGAGATAAGGGGATACTGATGCATGGAGACTATGGAAGTAATCCGCAGCTCCTGCCCAAGAAAGCAATGGATGAATTCGTACCTCCGAAACCATGGCTGCCGAGATCACCGGGCATCTATGCCGAATGGATCGACGCAATAAAAAACAACACGAAATCGTCAACCGATTTTTCATATGCAAGCAAGCTCGTCGAGACAATGATGCTTGGGAATATTGCAGTGCTCATGTCAAACAGAAATGTGACGCTGGAATATAATCCCGATAAGATGGAATTTACCAATCTCCCCGAAGCGAATGCCTTCCTTAAATATGAATACAGGGAAGGCTGGACCCTATAATCTGATCAAAGACCCCAACCGGGTCTGACCTGTTTCTAAAGCCAACTACCAGGCTCTCCATGAAAAGGTCGGGAAATGGCTCGAAAGAAATACGTATTATAATACGTATTAAAAAACGTATTATAATACGTATTTTATTCTCATGGTTGCCCGGCCGCGTCAGGGCATTTTCTATCGAAAACCTACGATGCAGCCGGCAGTTAACATCCGGATATGCCGGTTTATGTTCACCTAAACAAAAATGTCGGGCATTTGTTATTTGTTTTGAGCCGGTACCGGTTCTGAAACCTAATATCATCCTCATAATTAAAGAAAACAGAAACAGTAACATCGATGAATATATTGCAGGATTTCCCGCCGATGTCAGGAAAATGCTCGAAAAGGTCAGGGGTGTAATAAGGGAGGCAGCACCGCAGGCCACAGAGACCATC
>Ga0105095_10000078_pt1 | contig 36224 bp, 25 predicted proteins | sample PPLLak2March2015_2_FD_79180 | JGI IMG/M metagenome (GOLD analysis project Ga0105095, IMG submission 79180) | Freshwater sediment microbial communities from Prairie Pothole Lake near Jamestown, North Dakota, USA - PPLs Lake P8 Core (3) Depth... | ecosystem: Environmental > Aquatic > Freshwater >...
AAGACCGAGCGCAAGGCCATCAACATGGGCGCCCAGGCGCCGATCCGCGAGGCCGAGGTCGCCAACTGGGAGCACTTCCTGGCGATCCCTGACCCCGACCCGAAGCTCTTCAATCGCTTCACCACCAAGGGCTCACAGTTCCTCCCGCCGATGTTCGAGTTCTCCGGGGCCTGCGGAGGCTGCGGGGAGACGCCCTACATCAAGCTGCTCACCCAGCTCTACGGCGACCGGCTGCTCATCGCCAACGCCACCGGCTGCTCCTCGATTTACGGCGGCAACCTGCCGACCACACCCTACACGACGCGCGCCGACGGCCGCGGCCCGGCCTGGTCCAACTCGCTCTTTGAGGACAACGCCGAGTTCGGCTTGGGCTTCCGCCTGACAGCGGACAAGCTTGGCGTCTACGCACGCGAACTCCTCGACCGCGTTCCGGCGGACGGTAAGGCCGCGCTGGTCGAGGCCATCAAGACCGCCGAGGTCGGCGCAGGCGAGGCCGTTGAAGAGCAGCGCGCCCGGATTGACGAGCTGAAGGCACACCTGCAGGCACAATCCGACCCGCAGTCCCGCCACCTGCTGGAGGTGATCGACTTCCTGGTGCCGCGCTCGATCTGGATCGTGGGCGGTGACGGCTGGGCCTACGACATCGGCTACGGCGGCCTCGATCACGTGCTGGCCTCCGGCCGCAACGTCAACGTGCTCGTGCTCGACACCGGCGTGTACTCGAACACCGGCGGGCAGTCCTCCAAAGCGACGCCGCGCGCCGCGGTGGCCAAGTTCGCCGCCGCCGGCAAGGACATGCCCAAGAAGGATATGGGCGCCATCGCCATGACGTACGGCAACATCTACGTCGCCCAGGTGGCCTACGCGGCCAACATGACCCAGACCGTGCGGGCCTTCAAGGAGGCCGAGGCCTACGCCGGCCCGTCGCTCATCATCGCCTACAGCCACTGCATCAACCACGGCATCGACATGACTACCGGCACCGACCTGCACAAGCTGGCCGTCGACAGCGCCTTCTGGCCGCTGTTCCGCTACGACCCGGCCCTGGCCGCTGAACACAAGAATCCGCTCCAGCTCGACTCCAAGGCCCCCACCACCAGCATCGAAGAGTTCATGTATCGGCAGACCCGCTTCAAGGTCCTGCGGCAGACCGACCCTGCCCGCGCCGAGAAGCTGCTCGAGGCGCTGCGCGGCGACGTGGCCGCCCGCTGGAAGTTCTACGAGCAGATGTCCAGCCTCGACCTCTAGCCTTCGCCCGTCCGGACCCGCGCCCCGGGGCATGCACGCCCGGGGCGCGTTTGGTTCCTCCGGCCTGCTTGCGTCGCGCGACCGCCATGCTAGACTGAATTCGGCCGGCGGCGTGATTCGCCTTCCCAGCCGCGTAGGGAGACCATCCCGAATGGACGTGCAGCCAGGCGGCGACCAGAGCGAGTCCGTACCCGCCGCCTCTTCCCCTCCCACCGAGAGCCTGCCGGGCGACCGCCCGCCCCTCGGCACACCGGCCTCCCGACCTGCTCACGCGCGCCGGGCCCTGCACGTCGCTCTGAGCTATGCTGTCCTGGCCGCGCTGTGGATCGTCCTGAGCGATCGCCTGCTGGCCAGCCTTGTCCCCGATCCGGCCGCAAATCATGCGCTCCAGACGATCAAGGGCTGGCTGTTCGTCTTGGTCACTGCCGCGCTGCTCTTCTTGCTCATGCGCGGCGAGTTGGCCTCCCAGCGGACGGCCGCGATCGACCTGTCGCAGACCCGGGGACGACTGAGCGCCGTCCTGGAGACGATTCCGGAGGGCATCGCTGTCGTCGACAGGAACGGCGACCTGCTCTTCACCAATCCGGCCGCGCGCCGGATGCTCGGGCTCGAAGACCCGCTCGCCCCCCAGGGCCAAGAAACCTCCGCTCGAACCGGACGCTTCCCCGGCGACTGTCTGCCCCTGGAGCGAATCCTGCGCACGGGCGAGACTGTGCGGGGACTCGAGTTCTCCACCCCCGGTCCAGGCGGAGCCGGGATCGTTGTCTCACTCAACGCCGCGCCGTTGCGCGACGAAACCGGGCAGAGCATCGGCGTGGTCGCTTCGTTGACCGACATCACGCACAGCAAGCCGATGGAGGCGGCGCTGCGCGAAAGCGAGGAGCGCTTCCGGGCGCTCGTCCAGTACGCCTTCGACGTCATCCTGGTCGTGGATGCACAGGGCCTCATCACGTATACCACGCCGGCGGCCGAGCGAATCCTGGGCGTCACGGCCGAGCAGCTGATCGGAATGGATGTGGCCGATCTGGTGTACCCGGAGGATCGCGCCCGGGCGCGCCAGGAACTGGCCTTCGTCCACTCCTCTTCCGGGCTGGCCTCGCCATCCGTCTTTCGCGCCGTCCGCGGCGACGGGGAGGTCATCTACCTCGAGGTCGTCGGCAGCAACCTGCTCGAACACCCCCGCGTGGGCGGGATCCTCATCACCGCCCGCGATGTCTCCGAACGCATGCGCTCCGAAGACGAGATCGCCCGCCATGCCCGCGAGATGGAGGCGCTCTACGAGACCTCGCTGGAGATCACTTCTCAGCACGGGCTGACCGATCTGCTCAAAGCGATCGTCGAGCGGGCCGCCCGGCTGCTCGGCGCGCGCACAGGAGGGCTGTACCTTCTTAATCCGGACGGCGTCTCCCTGCGCCTGGCGGTCAGCCATGACCTGCCCGGCGATCCGGTCGGCACGATCATTCGCTTCGGCGAGGGCTTGTCCGGCCGAGTCGCCCAGATGGGCAAGCCGATGATGGTCGAGGACTACTCTCAGTGGGTCGGGCGGGCGCATGTCTACGACTCGCTCCCCTTCCGCAGGGTGCTGGCCGTACCACTCAAGCGGGGCGGCCGGCTGATCGGGGTGATCGACATCACCGACGACCAGAAGACCGGGTTGTTCTCCGACGACGAGGTCCGCCTGGTCTCGCTCTTCGCCGACCAGGCCGCCATCGTGATCGAGAACGCGCGGCTGCTGGAAGAGACGCAGCGGCGGGCGGCTTATCTGGAGGCCGTCACGGCCATCGCCACGGCCCTGCGCTCGGCGCGCACCCGCAACGAGATGCCCCCGATTCTGCTGGACCGGCTGACGCGCCTGGTCGACGCCACCGCGGCCGCCCTGCTGCTCTGGGAGCCGGAGACACGCCGCGTGACCACGCTGTTGGCCCTGGGTGCGTGGGAGCGCTATCCGGCGCCCGATTTCTCGAACCCCCGCGATCCCATCGCCCGTTCGCTCCAGGACGGGCAGACGGTCGTGACCGACAATGCCTACGCCCTGCTGGGCCTGCCGCAGCCGCATGAGCCCCAGGGGGCAAAGTCGGTCATCGTCGCCCCATTGGTGACCGAGGAACAGGTGATCGGCGCCCTGTCGGTCGGGCGTGATCCGGCCTTCTCCGGCGACGACGTGCGGCTGGTCTCCGCCGTGGCCGAGATGGCCGGCAACGCGTTCCACCGGGCCGGAATCATGGATACCCTGGAGCAGCGCGTCGCCGAACGCACCCAGGCCCTGGCCGACGCTAACCTTCGCCTGCAGGAGCTCGACCGCCTCAAGAGCGAGTTCGTCTCCAATGTCTCGCATGAACTGCGCACGCCGATCACCAACATCATGCTTTACCTGGACCTGCTGGCCTCCACGCCGACCGACGAGCGGCGCGTGCGCTACTTGGAGACCCTGACGAATGAGGCCTTCCGTCTTGGACGCCTGATCGAGGACCTGTTGACCCTCTCGCGCATCGAGCGTGGCGTCCTGCCAGTCGACCGGGAGGCCCATGCCCTCGACCCGCTGCTATCGGAGATCGTCGCCGCTCACATGGCCAAGGCGGCCTCCAAAGGCATCCGCCTGACCCACGAGACCAACGACGACCTGCCGGTCGTGTCCATCAACCGCGAACGCATCGCCCAGGTCTTCAACAACCTGCTGGCCAATGCGCTGGCTTACGGACAGCGCGACGGGGAGGCCCGGGTCAGCAGCCGCCTGGCCGAAGTCGACGGCCGGCAGTTCGTGGCCGTGGCCGTCTTCAACGACGGCCCGCCGATCGATCCGACCGACCTGCCGCACGTCTTCGAGCGCTTCTACCGCGGCCAGGCGGCCCGGGCCTCAGGCGAGCACGGCACCGGGCTGGGCCTAGCCATCTCGCAGGAAATCGTCGGGCTGCATCACGGATGGATCGAGGTGAGCAGCAATCAGTCGCAGGGGACGACCTTCACCGTCTGGCTCCCGGCGGCAAGCTGAGGCGGCCCGGCCTCCGCCCGGTGCAGCCTACGCGGCGAAGTCCCCGACTTCGAGGCTCAGCGCTCTCAGCAGGTCGTCCCGCTTCAGGATGACCCCGGCGTCGCGAATCCCTGCACCGAGCGAGACCACCTCCGGCACCAGGACACCCCGATCGGCCAGGATGCGCAACGGACCGGGCAATCCGAATGGCGAGACCGTTCCCGGTGCATACCCGGTGACGCGGCGCACCTCATCCGCGCTGGCTGTGGTCATGCGCGTCACGCCCAGGTGCCGCCGCAGCTTCGGCCAGGAGACCCGTCCGGGGCCGGCGGCCAGCACCATCACGAACGCGCCCTCCCCAACCCTGAAGACCAGTGAGCGGATGATCTGCCCGGGTGCCAGCCCGCGCTCCCGGGCCGCCTGCTCGAGCGAGCGGACAGGCTGCGCGTGTTGGTGAAGGGTGAAGTCAATCCCCAGCGCCTCCAGGGTGCGCGTGACCGGTGTCGAGTGCATGGCGCGATTCTATCTCGAGCCGATGCGAAGACCGCCCCGGCAACCGCCCTTGCCTTCGAGGGCGACAAGCCCCTCGTGCGCCGATCCTGCTATAATCCGAGTGCCGCTTGGATCGGCCTCCGACCGAGACGGCAGGATGAAGTCCGTCCCGCCCGCCGATCGGATGGCGGGCGTCTTGTTCCCTGGAGGCCTCTCACTCGCCGGAGGAGACAGCCATGACTGCCGGATCTTCCCCGCCGGAGCGTAAGCAGACGACCACCCAGGCGCTGCAAGAGATGAAGGCGCGGCGCCAGCCGATCACTTGCCTGACCGCCTACGACTATCCGACCGCCGCGGCGCTCGACCGGAGCGGGATTGACATCCTGCTCGTCGGCGATTCCCTGGGAATGGTCGTCCTGGGTTATGAGAACACGCTGCCGGTGACGATGGATGAGATGCTCCATCACTGCCGGGCAGTGGCGCGCGGCGCCCGTTATGCGCTGCTGGTCGGCGACATGCCGTTCCTTTCGTACCAGATTTCGGTGCCGGAGGCCGTCCGCAATGCCGGGCGTTTCATTCAGGAAGCCGGCATGCACGCCGTCAAGCTTGAGGGCGGGAGAGAGCGCCTGCCCGCGGTGCAGGCCATCCTCGACGTCGGCATCCCGGTCATGGGTCACCTTGGGTTGACCCCGCAGTCGGTCCACCAAATGGGCGGCTTCCGAATGCAAGCCAAGACCGCCGTCGCGGCCAAGCGCCTGCTCAGCGATGCTCTCGCCCTGGAACAGGCCGGCTGCTTCTCCCTGGTGCTCGAGTCGATCCCGTCACGCCTGGCGGAATTGGTCACTTCCCGCCTGCACATTCCCACTATCGGCATCGGAGCAGGCCCCGGCTGCGACGGGCAGGTGCTGGTGACGCACGATCTGCTCGGGCTATTCGAACGTTTCACCCCGCGCTTCGCCAAGAAGTACGTCGACCTGCACGCGGCCATGACCGGCGCATTCGAAGCCTTCAGATCGGATGTCACCGCCGGGACATTCCCGGAAGCAGAGCACAGCGCCGACATGCCCGACGACGAGTGGCAGGCGTTCCTCAGCAGCATGGAACCGTAGCGCGGAGCGTGTGCGCCCATGCCTGCTGAGTCGCTCCTGATCGTCGGCAGCGGCGCAATGGCCGGCCTGTATGCCGCCCGGCTGGCCGCGCACGCCGACGTCACCATGCTGGGATCTTGGGCCGCAGGCCTGTCAGCCATCCAGAAGCGGGGTATACGTCTTGAAGAGGACGGGCATCGCTCGACTGTTCGCGTGCGCGCCACCGCCCAGGCCGCCGAATGCCGCGGCGCCGCCCTGGCGCTGGTGCTGGTGAAGTCGTTCCAGACCGACCAGGCCGCCGAGCGTCTGGCCGCGTGCCTGGCCCCTGGCGGCCTGGCGGTCACCTTGCAGAACGGGTTGGGGAACCGTGAGCGCCTGGCCGCCCGCCTGGGCGCCCAGCGGGTGGCGCTGGGGGTGACCACCGACGGGGCGACGTTGCTCGGGCCGGGCCACATCCGCGCCGGGGGCCGCGGCACCACCACGCTGCCCGACGACGAGCGATGCTCAGGCCTGGCCGCGTTGCTCCGCCGAGGCGGCTTCCAGGTCGCTCGCGCGTCCGACGTCGACGCGCTCGCCTGGGGCAAGGCCGTCGTGAGCGCTGGCATCAATCCTTTGGCCGCCCTGCTGCGCCTCCCCAATGGCGCCCTGCTCGAACCGCAGCGTCAGGGCGCCTGGCAGGTGGCGGCCGAGGCCGCCCGCGAGACTGCCGCCGTTGCCGGCGCCCTGGGCCTGCAGCTGCCGTTCGCTGACCCGGTTGAGCGCGTGGCCGAAGTCGCGCGCGCCACCGCGGCCAACCGCTCTTCGATGCTGCAGGATATCGAGCGCGGCCGGCCGACTGAGATCGACGCGATCTGCGGTGCCATCGCCGCCGAAGGACAGCGCTTGGGCGTCGCCACACCCATCAATCGAGTCCTGTGGAACCTGGTGCGCAGCCTGACGCCCGCACCGGGAGGAGCAGCGTGATTCGCGTCACCCCCCTCGCCGATCTGCGCGCCGCACTTGCCGCCCAGGCCCGCCCGCTCGGCCTGGTCCCGACCATGGGTTACCTGCACGAAGGCCATCTCTCGCTGCTGCAGCGGGCGCGCGCCGAATGCGCCAGCGTCTGCGTCAGCATCTTCGTCAACCCGACCCAGTTCGGCCCCGCTGAGGACCTGGCCGCCTACCCGCGCGATCTGGATCGCGACCTGCGACTGCTCGAACAGGGCGGCGCAGACCTGGTCTGGACACCGGCGGCCGAAGAACTCTACCCGCCCGGCTTCCAGACCTGGGTCAGCGTTGAGTCGTTGAGCACGCCGCTGGAGGGTGCGCGTCGTCCGGGGCATTTCCGCGGCGTGGCCACCATCGTGGCCAAGCTCTTCAACGCCTGTGAACCGCAGCGCGCTTACTTCGGCCAGAAGGATGCACAGCAAGCCGCCGTCATCCGACGCCTGACCACTGATCTGAGTTACCCGATCGAGATCATCGTCTGCCCGACCGTGCGCGAGCCCGACGGTCTGGCCATGTCCAGCCGCAACGCCTATCTGAACCCGGACGAGCGGCGCGCGGCGACGGTCCTGTACCGCGCCCTGACAGCCGCCCGGACGGCGTTTGAGGGCGGCCAGAAGGAGGCGGAGGCGCTTCGGCAGACGATGCGCTCTGTCCTGGAGTCCGAGCCGCTGGCCCGCCCGGACTACGTCTCCGCCGCCGATCCGGACTCCCTCGAGGAGCTTCACGGACCGGTCGAGCGCGCCCTGCTCTCGATGGCCGTCCACATCGGCAAGACGGCCTTGATCGACAACGTGATCGTCGAGGAAAGCGGCGGCCGCTAAGGCTGCCAGGAGGCCCTGCATGCTGCTGGCCATCGACATTGGCAACACCAACGTCACACTCGGTCTATATCGAGGCCAGGAACTGGCCGCGGCCTGGAGGCTGGCAACCGTCCACGAACGCATGCCGGACGAGTACGGCCTGCAATTGCTGGGCCTGCTCTCGCACGCCGGCTGCCCGGCGGCGGAGGTGAGCGGGATCGCCCTGGCCTCGGTCGTGCCGCCCCTGACGGCGACCTTCCTGCAGTCGTGTCAGAAGTACCTGGGGCAGACCCCGCTGGTCGTCGATGCCGGCGTGAAGACCGGCGTGCGCATCCGCTACGAGGACCCCAAGGCTGTTGGCGCCGATCGCATCGTTGACGCCGCCGCGGTCCAGCACCTGCACGGCGGCCCGGCCTGCATCGTCGACTTCGGCACCGGCACCACTTTCGACGCCATCTCGGAGGAGGGCGACTACCTGGGCGGCGCCATCGCCCCGGGGATCGGCATCGCCGCCGAGGCGCTCTTCCAGCGCACGGCCAAGCTGCCGCGTATCGAAATCGCCCGCCCACCATCCGTCATCGGCCGCAACACCGTGCACGCCATGCAGAGCGGCCTGCTGTTCGGCTACGTCGGACTGGTCGAGGGGATGGTCAAGCGTTTCCGCGCCGAGCTCGGGCCGCAAATGAAAGTCATCGGCACCGGCGGCCTGCTCGATCTCATCGCCGCCGAAACGAATGTCATCGAGATCCTGGCTCCCTGGTTGACCCTGGAAGGGCTGCGCCTGATCTGGGACATGAACCGCTAGGCGGCCCGCATGCGCATCGGCTTGAACGGCTGGCCGCTTTCACCCGATGCGCAGCGGCGCGTGCCGGGGCAAGGCCTCGACCTCGCCGCACATGCTCTACTGACCATATTAACTGAACTGTCTCACCGGACACCCGAATGGGAGTTCTGCCTGATACATCCGGCTGGCGACCTGCCCCCTCTCCCAGATGGGCTGGCCCGGTACGCAGTCGCAGGGGGCACTTCGGCCTGGTCGCGCATCCATTTTGAGCAGCACGCCCTGCCGGCAGCCTTGCGGACGCTCGGCGCACAGGCGCTCTGGTCGACCGTGCCGAGCGCCCCGCTCAGTTCCCCGGTCCCCGCCTTGGTGCCGGCCACCCTCTCAGGCACGCCGCTGGGCCTCTCGCTCGCAGACCGGCTGCAGCATGCCCTGGCCCGGGCCGGAGCCGACGGCGCCACCCTCCATCACATCGCCGACGACTTACCGCTGACGCAGCCTGGCCGCGGCTTCGTCCGTACCCGACCCAGCGTGGGAAGCCTGTTCCGTCCGGTGGCCTCGGAAGAGGATTCAGAAACGCTCGCACGGCTGGGGGTCAGCACGCCCTTTGTCCTCACCCACAACCCCCCTCCGCAAGAGCTGGCTCTGCTGATCTCGGCCTGGGCGTGGGTCAGCGCGGGTGTGGGCGAGGGCTTCTCCTTCGTGCTGGCCGGCCTAAACCGCTATTGTCTGCGCTTGGCCGCGGAGCTTAGCACGCAGCTGGGCATGTCCGCACAGGTCAGGCTGCTGGCGCAGGTCCCGATCTTGGATCTCCCGCCGCTCTACCGCTCGGCTTCCGCCTTCCTCGGTGCCGGCAGGGCCGAAGGCCACGAGCTGCGCCACGCGCTGGCATGCGGGCTGCCGATCGCGGCTGCGGATTCCGAGGTCGTCTCCGGCGTCGTTGGCCCGGCCGGCTACCTCGTCCGGCGCGGCGACGCCCGGCTGCTGGGGGCCGCCTGCCTGGCCGTGCTGGTCCAGGAAGACCTGGCCGCGGGGCTGCGAGGGCAAGCGCTGACGCGGGCCGAGGCCTATCACGGTCCGGCGCCACTGGCTGACTGCCTGGACTTGCTCCAGTCGCTCGCTCGCGACCCCAACCAGCGCCTACCCCGCTAGCTCCTCCGGCCGCACCGACACCTTGACGATTCGGACATACCCTGTTATATAACCACGCTTCACTACTTAGGACCCTTAATCATGACCGGCGGTCAGCGGTTCGCACAGGTCCTGCGCGAGTGGACCGAAGTCTTCATGCATCACTCGGCGCGCGACTTCAAGGCCCTCATGGATGAGGCCGGTTTATCTCATACGCACCTGAGTATCCTGATGCGCCTGCTTCACGGCGGGAGGTGCGGTGTCTCGCAGGTCGGCGACCATCTGGGGATCACGGCCGCCGCCGCCAGCCAGGCGGTTGAGCGGCTGGTGCAGATGCGCCTGATCGAACGGCGCGAAGACCCGCACGACCGGCGCGCCAAGCAGTTGGCCCTGAGCGAAGACGGGCGGGCGCTCTTGCGGCGCGGCCTCGAGTCCCGGTGCCTGTGGATGGAACGGCTGACCGATGTCCTCACCCCGGCGGAACGGGCCGTGGTCGAGGATGCGTTGACGCTTCTCACTCGGGCGGCTCGTACGGCCGAGGAGAACTCGCCGGCAGCGAAAGGAAGGAACCCGTGAGACCTCACCGCCAGAGCAGCGGCCCGGTGCCGCGCGGCAGCATGGCCCGCGCCGCGCGCTATCTATGGCGCTATCGCATGCAGGCGGCGCTGCCGTACATCTTCATGCTGGTGGCCACGCTCTCGATGCTGATGGTGCCGCACCTGGTCAGCGACGTCATCGATGCCGTCACCAGCGGCTTCATCGCCACCAGGGTGCTCGAAGGCCTGGCGGCCATCCCGCAGGCCTTCGTGACACAAGCGCTGCCCGGGCTCCTGCAGGCCCTCAGGTACCCGGCCGGGTGGAGTCTGGACCAGCTGCAATCCCAGCTGCTGACTGACCAGACCGCCGCACCGCGGGCGATCGTGCTGGCCGGCATCGTCATCGTCGGCTTCGCCGCCCTGCGCGGCGTGTTCGCCTTCCTGCAAGCCTACTGGTCCGAGCGCAACTCCCAGGCCATCGCCTACGACATGCGCAACGACCTGTTCGCCAAGATCCAGCGCCTGTCATTCTCATATCACGACCGCAACCAGACCGGCCAGTTGATGATCCGCGCCACGGACGACGTCGAGAAGGTCCGCCTGTTCGTCGGCCAGGGTCTGATCCAGCTCGTCGGTGCGGTTGTGCTCCTCTCTGGAACGCTCGTCCTGCTGTTCACCACCAACGCGCGTCTGGCGCTGGTGACGCTGTGGATCCTGCCGGTGGCGGTCGTCATCTTCGGGCTGTTCAGCGGCCTGAGCCGGCCGCTGTTCACTCGGGTGCAGCAGCGGCTGTCGTCGCTGAACACCATCCTGCAAGAGAACCTGGCCGGCATCCGCGTCGTCAAGGCCTTCACACGCGAAGACAGCGAGCAATCCAAGTTCCGCGAGGCCGCCGATCTGTTGATGAGCTCCCAGATCGGCATCGCCCGCCTGTTCGTCTTCCTGTTCCCGGTCGTGTTCCTGATCGCCAACCTCGGTCAGGCGGTGACCTTGTCTGCCGGCGCGCGTCAGATCATCGAGGGCACTCTCACCCTCGGGGAGATGCAGGAGTTCAGCTTGTATCTGGTCTACCTCTTCTTCCCTGTCGCTCAGTTCGGTTTCATCATCACGCAGCTCGGCCAGGCATCCGCCTCAGCCGCACGGATCTTCGAGATCCTGGATGCCAAGAACGATGTGATCGACAAGCCCGGGGCTGTTCCACTGCCGTCCGTCCAGGGGCGGGTCCGCTTCGAAGGCGTCACCTTCCGCTACTTTGGCGGCGGCGATCCCGTCCTGCAAGACGTGAGCTTTGAAGCCCTGCCCGGCCAGACCATCGCCCTGCTGGGCGCCACCGGCTCCGGCAAGACCACCATCATCAACCTTCTGCCACGCTTCTACGATCCGACCGAGGGGCGCATCACCATCGACGGGCACGACCTGCGCGACGTCACGCTGAACTCCCTGCGCGCGCAGATCGGCATCGTCCTTCAGGAGACGACGCTCTTCGCCGGAACGATCCGCGAGAACATCGCCTTCGGCCGGCCGGAGGCCAGCCTGGAGCAGATCGCGGCGGCGGCGCGCGCCGCCGCGGCCCACGACTTCATCATGGAATTCCCCGAAGGCTACGACACACCGGTGGGCGAACGCGGCCAGACCCTGAGTGGCGGCCAGAAGCAGCGGGTGGCCATCGCCCGTGCCCTGCTGCTCGACCCGCACATCCTGATCCTGGACGATTCGACCAGCTCGGTCGATCTGACCACCGAAGCCCAGATCCAGAAGGCGCTCGAGGTCCTGATGCGGGGCCGGACGTCCTTCGTCATCGCCCAGCGCATCAGCACGGTCATGAACGCCGACCAGATCCTGGTGATGGATAGGGGCCGCATCGTGGCCAGCGGAAGGCACGAAGACCTGCTGGAGGACAGCGAGCTCTACGCCGAGATCTACACCTCCCAGCTCATCGGCGATGAGCCGATCCCGGATCCGGCGTAGCGAGCCGCCGATCGGCGAGGCCCGCTCAAGGAGAGCAGTATGTTTCATGGACCCCGAAGCGACCTGCTGAATCAGGAGACCTCCAAACCGAAGCGCGCCGGCCAGACTCTAGCCAGGCTGGCGCGGCTGTTCGCTCCTTATTGGCCGATGTTGGTGCTGGCTTCGGTGGCCGTCATCGCCTCCACCTGGGCCCAGGTCACCTCGCCGCAGCTGACCGGCCAGCTGGTCGACTGCTACCTGGCGCCTTCGGCGGCCGGAGCCTTCGGCAGTTTCCCGGGCGCCTCCGGCGAAGACAACGCTTCTCAATCCAATTGCTGGCTGCAGGACGGCCGTGAGCCCAGCGGGCCCACCCAGACCGTCCTGCGGGCGGCTTTCACCTCCGGCGGCTTCCCCGCCCCAGCCGCCGACGTCGCCGCCATGAGCCCCGCGGACCGGATCGCCGGGATCGGTCGCTTGATCGCCCTGCTGATCGGCCTGTACGTCGGCAGCGCGCTGCTGACCGGCGCCACCTTCTACGCCATGACCTGGAGCGGACAGCACGTCCTGCGCCGGCTGCGCGTGTCGGTGTTCGAGCAGCTGCACCGGCTGTCGCTCAGCTACTACGCCGAGCACGAGGCCGGTGACCTGATGAGCCGGATCACCAACGACAGCGACACCATCCAACAGGTGCTCAACTTCGCGCTGGTCAGCGTCGCCAGCGGGGCGCTGCTCCTGGTGTGGGTAGCCTACAACATGCTCACCGAGAACCTGGTCTTCGCGCTGCTGAGCATGGCCGTCACGCCGATCATGTTGGCGGCGACGCTGTGGTTTTCCACGCAGGCGCGCAAGGCCTTCCGCACCACCCGCCGGGAGATCGGGGCGGTCAACGCCGAGCTTCAGGAGAACATCTCCGCAGTCCGCGAGGTGCAGGCCTTCAACCGCGCCGAGGAAAACATCGAGCAGTTCAAGCTGGTGAACGCCGCCAATCGCGACGCCAACGTGCGGGCGGTGGCCTTCAGCGCCGCCCTGTCGCCGGCGCTGGAGGCGCTCGGCTATGTCGCCCTGGCCACCGTCACGGCCGTCGGCGGCCTGGCGCTGCTGGGCAGGATCAGTCTGCCGGGCGGAGCGATCTCCCTGGGCCTGGTGATCACCTTCCTCGGCTACGTCCAGCGATTCAACCAGCCCATCCAGCAGATCTCTGTCCTGTGGACCAACATCCAGAGCGCCGTGGCCGGCGCCGAGCGGATCTTCGGCTTGCTCGACGAGGAGCCCGACGTGCGGGATGCGCCGCAGGCCGTGGTCATGACGGAAATGCGCGGACTGGTCGAGTTCGAACACGTTTCGGCCGAATACCTGCCCGGGCAGCCGGTCCTGCACGACGTCAGCTTCACGGCTCAACCCGGGCAGACCATCGCCATCGTCGGGCCCACCGGGGCAGGCAAGACCACCATCATCAACCTGATCCCTCGCTTCTACGACGTCACCGGCGGCACGGTGCGAGTCGACGGCCTGGATGTCCGCGACGTGACCACGCGGTCTCTGCGCGAGCAGATCGGCATCGTGCTGCAGGATACCTTCCTGTTCAGCACAACGGTCATGGAAAACATCCGCTTTGGCCGTCCCGCCGCCAGCGACGCGGAAGTCATCGCCGCCGCCAAGCTCGCCCACGCCGACGTCTTCGTCGAGCGCCTGCCGGAGAAGTACCAGATGAAACTGGGCGAGCGCGGCTCCGGTCTGAGCCAGGGGCAGCGCCAGCTGCTGGCAATCGCCCGGGCCGCCCTGGCGGACCCGCGCATCCTGATCCTGGACGAGGCCACCTCCAGTGTGGACACGCGCACCGAACGGCTCATCCAGCGCGCCCTGGAGCGGCTGCTGCAGGGGCGCACGTCGTTCGTCATCGCCCACCGCTTGAGCACGATTCATAACGCGGACATGGTGCTGGTCATCAACGAAGGCCGCGTGGTGGAACGCGGCACCCACGCTGAGCTTCTAGCCAGGCGGGGGGTCTATCATGGCCTGTACATGAGCCAGTTCCGCCGCGACCCGCAGTTCGTCCTGGCGGAGGCAAAGGCGGACGACCGCCTGCGCAGGACGGCCGGGGCAGCGCCATAACCCGGCCTTACGCCTGGGCCGAAGCGTTGAACCGACTCCCCGGCGGCGTGGTAGACTACCTCTGGATAGCCTGACGCGCTTTCGAACGCGTACCCAATGAGCCTTAGCGACGAGCTCTCCATCCTACGACGCCGCAACCGGCGGCTCGGCCTGATTTTTGGTCTGCTCATGTCCTTGGCCTTCAGCCTGACGGCCTGGGGCGTGGACGGGCTGCGGCTGTACCAGAGCGCCGGATTCCTACCGTGGTTCAAGCTGGCGGTCGGCGGGGGCTGTGCGCTGCTGCTCGGTAGCCTGGTCGGCTGGCTGATCGGCCACCTGGATCATGCCGGCGCCGGGCTGATCGGCTGGACGCTCTTCGGATTGACGATCAACACCCTGGCCGGCCATCTACCCTATGAGGGCTACTCGCTGGCTGCCGGCCTGCTCGATGGCCGCTTTCGGGGTCTGGAGACGTTCCCGTACGTGGCGGCCTCGGGCGCCCGCCAGGTGATGGCTTCTCTCCTGGCCGGCGGCCTGATGGCGCTGGCCGGACTGCTTGAGCCGTCTCTCCTGGAACAGGCCCGCGGCGCCCCGTCGCGTCTGGGGCAGACCATGGCCCTGCTCCTCGCCGGACCGGCCTTCCTGCTGGCCGGCTACTGGACCGACGACTGGGTCAACCGGCCGCTGCGTGACCCGCAAATCGCCGTCGCCGACCTACTTCACACCGTCCTCTACGAGGACGATCTCTCCCGCCAGGAGCGGCTGGATCTGCACGTCGGTGCCCTGAACCCCATCACGGACATGCTCTCCGAACCGCGGCTGCTCATGGTCCGGGACTACGACGCACAATACTTGACCAGCGCCGGAGTGGAGATCCAGTTCGAGTCGGGCTGGGCTTACTGCTATGTGATCGCGCGGCAGATGACCTTCTGCCAGCCGAGCGACTTGCTCCTGACCGACGCATTCCGTTGTGTCCTGAGCGGCGGCGAGTCCGAGTCAGGCATCTGCCGGGGTCAGGCATCACCCGAGGCGGAAGCCTGGTTGACACAGGCCCGCCCCGGCCTTGGCTCGGACCCCGAACTTGAGGTCGCCGGACGGATGGGCGCCGTCACGCTGCTCGAGGGTCGTACGCCGGGCGGACCGCCGTTCACCTGTCGCCTGTATGGCGCAATGCCGGCGCTCGTCGGCGATTGCGCATTCGAGGGCGCACCCTAGTCTCGTCGTTCTTGCCGCCGGCATTACGCAGCAGAAGAACCCTTCTTGGCCGCGACGCGCAGCGGGACGGCCGATGGCCGCCCCGCGGGTCTCCTCCCCAAGATCCAGCCGATCAACAGCCGAAGTTGTAGCCGAACCAGCTCAGCGGCGTCAAAAGGACGCACCACCAGGATGAGGGCATGAACCACAGTACCCCGCCGCAGATCGCCAGCAAGACAAGGCATCCGCATCCGGCCAGGATCCACTTGCGTGACCTTCGCGGCGCGACCTCTTCCTCCGGCTGGGCGGCCGGCATGGCCGCAGCCGGGGCTGCCGCCGGCCGCGCTGGAGGAACATAGGCGGGCTTGACCGGCGGGGCGATTGGCTTGGCAGCCGCTCCCATGACCGTGGCGGCCGCTTCCGGCGAGGTCGCATCGAACGTCAGCGTGATGGTCTCCCCGAAACCGACCAGGTCACCGGGATTGAGCACCCGCGGCGCCGCCAGTCGGTCACCATTGACGAACGAACCGTTCGTCGATCCCAGGTCCTCGAGCACATACCCGCCCGGGGTACGAGTCAGGCGGGCATGCGTGCGCGAGACCTCGGCATCCCCCAGGACGATGTCATTCGAGACGTCCCTGCCCAGGACTGTGACCTCTTTGGTCAAGTCGAACACCAGTCCCGGGTTGGGACCGGTGCGCATGATCAGGCGGAACGAAGCTGCCGGCATGGCGACCTCCTGAGCGATCGGTGAACGGTCGAAGTGTACATGCAGCGCCCGGTCGAGTCAACCGGCCTATCCGCGCGCGCTGCGCACGCGTATGCGCAAGCCCTCCACGCCGATGACCTCGACGCGCGCTCCGGACGGGATGGTCGGTGCACCGGGCTCGATCTCTGCAGTCCACAGCTCCCCGGCCACCTGGACCATGCCGGTCGGGGCCAGGTTGCTGCGCGCCTCGCCGATCCGGCCGGGCAGGGCCTCCACTCCGACGGCAATGCGCCGCCTCTGGGCGCGGATGGCGAAGGTGACCACCACGAAGAACAGCGCCGCCGTCACCGTGCCTGTGGCCACCACCAGCGGCACCGACACGCGCTGGAAGCTGGGTGTGGTGGGCGAGTTGAACAGGACCAACGCCCCCAGGATGAAGGAGCCCACACCGGCAGCCGTCAGCGCGCCATGGGTGGGCGCTTTGACGTCCAGAATGAACAGCACGAAGGCGACCAGCAGGAAGACCAGCCCAAACCAGTTGACCGGAAGAATGCCCAGACCGTAGATCCCCAGCGCCACGCAGGTGACGCCGATGAAGCCGGCCACCCAGCCTCCGGGGCTGGAGATCTCGATCAGGATGGCCTGCACGCCGACACTCAGAAGCAGGAAGACGATGTTCGGATTGGTGAGCGTGTGCAGGAACTGCTCGATGAAGGTCTGCGGCACCTCGACCACAACCGCGCCGGCGGTCTCCAGCACGCGCGGCCCGAGCGCCAGCTCGACCTCGAAGCCGTCCAATTGCGCCAGCAGGTCGTCCAAATCGGAGGCGATGAAGTCGATCAAGCCGATCTCGAGAGCCTCCTCGGAGGAGACGGCCCGGGCCTCCTCGATGGTCGCCTCGGCCAGCGCGACCGCCTCGGCGCCGCGGCGGGCGGCCAGGCCGCGTACCGTGGCCCGTAGGATCTCCTTCTCTTTGGCCGCGATCGTCTCGCCCAGGTCCTCGCCCTGCGAACCGACGGGCGAGGCCGCACCGATGGCCGTTTCGGGCGCCATGGCCGCGACGTGCCCGGCAAGCGTGATGATCGTCCCGGCGCTGCCGGCCATTGCGCCGCGCGGGGCGACATACACCACGACCGGAATAGCGCTGCCGCGGATCGCCTCGACCATCTCGCCCATCAACGTGACCGATCCGCCGGGCGTGTTCAGGCGCAGGATCAGCGCCACGGCCTGCTGCCGTTCTGCCAGCGCCAGGCCGCGTTCCAGGTACCCCACCATTGCCGGCGTCACCGGACCCTCGGCGTTCAGCAGCAGGACCTCGCCCTCCCCTTGGGCGGCCGCCGCCGCAGCGTTGCCAGCAAGGACCAGCACCAACCAGACAGCCAAGACCGCTTTCATGCGCATCTTCACACTCATCCTGAGGCCATTATATTCCGGAAGCCGGGGCCTCGGACGCCTTGTCGCCCGGCGCCAGTGACCTATAATTGGAGCATGGCAGCCGCCCCCGCGGCAGGGGAGACGCATGCGAGTCGTCGAGCGCTCTGAGTTCCTGAAAGAGGACGGGGAGATCACCCTCGAGAACCGCCTGCGGGCCACGCTGCGCAATGGCCTGCGTTGGTACGGCGAGGTCATGGCCCAGCAGGCTGTCACGCAGCGGCTGTCGCCGGTGCTGGGGAACGACCATGTGCTCATCCGCAACCTTCTCCTGCCCGGGGCTTCCGTGCCGCTGTCTTTGGTCCTGGTCGGCCCCGAAGGCGTGCGCGCCCTCGTCGCCTCGCCGCTGCGGGGTGTGTTTCGCGCCAAGGGCGGGGATTGGATGACGTTCAACTCGGGCGCCCGGCGGTTCAGAAAGGTCCGACCGAACCTGCAGGCTCTGGCCGCAAGCATGGCAGACGCGGTGCTGAAGCACCTGAACGGCGCCGGCTTTCCCATCCCGGAGGTCGAGCCGGTCTTGATCCTGACCGATCCGCGCACGCATGTCGACACCGCCCGCCCACAGGTTCGCATCGTCCTCTCCGACGCCGTCGAGCACTTCGCCTCCAACCTGCTCCAGCTCCCGCCGATCATGGATCTAGAAGATGTGACCAACGTTTCCAATGCATTGGTCCATCCCCGCGAGTCGTCTGCGCCGCCCTCGACATTGGGCGTGACCGGCGAGCCGATCGGCCCGATCGCACCGATTGCTGTGCCCAGCGGCGGTCCGGCAGCCGGGTCCGTGTCCAGCTTGCGCGCCAGCCTGGACTCGCAGTTCGAAGTGGCCCAGGAGGATGAGACTCCGGTCGAGGAGTTCGACTGGCGGGCGACCAGCGTCAAGATCGCCACGCGCGCCGGCGAGGCCTCGGAGAAGGCCTTGCAGGTCGAGCAGGAATGGGAGCGCAAGGTGGCGCCGCACATTTCCGGCCTGGGCTCGCGCCTGGGGCGGCGCCTGCCGCGCTTCACGCGCGGCCAGTGGATCCTGCTCGGCATCATGGTCTTCTTCGAATTCATCATCCTGGTCGCCACGGTGTTGATCATCGTGGCCGACATCCTGCGCTACTGAGCCGCCGCCGGCGGCAGGGTACCGTTGCCTCCCTTTCTCTCCATCGTCATCCCGGCCCTGAACGAATCACTACGCCTGCCGGACACGCTTGCCCGCCTGCGCGATTTCCTGCAGCAGCACGACTTTGACTCCGAAGTGCTGGTCGTCGATAACGGCAGCACCGACTCCACGGCCGCGATCACGCGTGAATTCGGTGAGACACATCCGGGATTCCAGCTTCTGCGGACCGAGCGGCGCGGGAAGGGACTGGCCGTGCGGATGGGCATGCTGGCCGCGGCAGGCGAATACCGCTTCTTCGCCGACGCCGACCTATCCATGCCGGTTGACCAGATCAGCCGCTTCATCCCTCCGGCGCTGAGCGGCGCCGATATCGCCATCGCCTCGCGGGAAGCGCCGGGCGCGGTGCGCTACGGCGAGCCCGCCCACCGCCATTGGATCGGGCGAGGGTTCAACCAGTTGGTGCGCTGGATGGCCGTCCCCGGCCTGCACGACACCCAATGCGGCTTCAAGTGCTTCCGCGCCGAGGTGGCCAAGGATCTGTTCTCGGTCCAGCGCCTCGATGGCTGGACCTTCGATGTCGAGGTCCTGTTCGTCGCACACCGGCGCGGCTATCGAATCGTCGAGCTTCCCATCCCCTGGTATTACGCCAGCGGCAGCCGCGTGCGGCCTGTGCATGATTCGATCGCCATGCTGATCGACCTGTTCCGCATCCGCGCCGGCTGGCGGCGAGGCTGGTATGCGCGTCCGTCCCCGAGTTGAGCGGCAGCCGAGCCTGGCGCTGGAAGAGGCGCTGCACACCCACGGCGTGGCTTGCGTGGCCGGCCTGGACGAGGCCGGCCGCGGCGCGTGGGCAGGGCCGCTGACCGCCGCGGCGGTCATCCTGCCGCTGGGCGAGGCCGGGCTGGCTGTGCGGCTTGCCGGCGTGCGCGACTCCAAAGCGATGACCGCCCGGCAACGAACGCGCTGGGCGGAGACCATCCGGCGCGTGGCGGTCTCCTGGGCGATCGGCCGGGCCAGCGTCGCCGAGGTCGACGGACTTGGACCGCTGCGCGCCTCGCGCCTGGCCATGACGCGCGCGCTGGAGGGCCTCCCCACCCAGCCTGTGCACTTGCTGATCGATCACCTCTGCCTGCCGGAAGTGCTCTTGCCGCAAACCGCCCTGCCCCACGGCGACGCCTTGGTCCTGTCCATCGCCGCCGCCTCGGTCCTGGCCAAAGTGGCCCGGGACCAGGAGATGGCCGCACTGAGCGGGGAGTATCCCGATTACGGATTCGAGCGACACAAGGGCTACGGCACCCCGCAGCACCGCGTGGCCCTGGAGCGCCTTGGCCCGTCGGCGATCCATCGGCGCTCCTACGCGCCGGTGGCGGCACTGGCCGCAGCCGCTGCATGAACGCGCCACGTCCGCGCCGGGCCTTCACAGGGAGCTAAGGCCTTGAGCCTGTCCGCCTTCTTCGACCCCACTGCGGTCGCCGTCATCGGCGCCTCCGCCGACCCGAAGAAGCTCGGCTTTGCCGTGCTCAACAATCTGGTGAACGGCGGTTTCCTGCGGCCGGGCAGGCACGTCTATCCCGTCAATCCCAAGGCCGAGGCCATCCTCGGCCTGCCGGCTTTCGCCTCGGTGCTGGACATCCCCGGGCCGGTCGACCTGGCCGTAATCGTCATTCCCTACATGGGCGTCCCGGAGGTCCTGCAGGCGTGCGGGGAGAAGCACGTCCCCGCGGCGATCGTGATCAGCGCCGGCTTCCGTGAAGCCGGGCGAGAGGGTCTGGAGCGCGAGCTCGAGCTGGTTGAAATCTCGCGCACCTACGGCCTGCGCCTGATTGGCCCCAACTGCCTGGGCGTCATCGACACGGTGACCGGCCTGAACGCCTCCTTCTCGGCCGGCATGCCGCCGGCCGGCCCCATGGCTTTCATGTCACAGTCGGGTGCCCTGGGGACGGCCATCCTCGATTGGGCCCAAGCCGGCCGGCTGGGATTGAGCAAGTTCGTTTCGCTCGGCAACAAAGCCGATGTCAGCGAGATCGATCTGCTCCAGGCCTGGGCAGACGACGACAGCTCGCGGGTGATCTTGAGCTACATCGAGGGCCTGCCCGACGGCCAGAAGTTCATGCGCGTCGCCCGCCAGGCAACCAGGCGCAAGCCGGTGGTGGCGATCAAGTCCGGCATCACCCAGGCCGGCGCTCGGGCCGTCAGCTCGCACACCGGATCGCTGGCCGGATCTGAGCAAGCCTACCAGGCAGCATTCCACCAGGCCGGCGTCATCCGCGTCACCGCCCTGGAGGATCTCTTCGACTGCGCCCGCGCCTTCGGCTACCTGCCTGCGCTGCGGGGAGACCGGGTCGCGATCGTCACCAACGCCGGCGGGCCGGGCATCCTGGCCACCGATGCGCTCGAGCGCGCCGGGCTAACACTGGCCCGCTTCGATTCCGAGCGCATTCGCGCCCTCGAGCAATCGCTGCCTGACTCCGCCAGCGCCGCCAACCCGGTCGACGTCTTGGGTGACGCCCGCGCCGACCGCTACCGATTCGCGCTGGAGCAGGTGACAGCCGATCCGCATGTGGACGCAGTCGTCGTCATTCTCACACCGCAAGCGATGACCGAGATCCCCGAGACGGCGGCGGTGATCGCCGATATCGCCCGCACGGCGCAGATCCCGATCCTGGGCTGCTTCATGGGTGAGGCGCGCGTGGCTACGGGCACCTCGATCCTCGATTCGGCCGGCGTGCCGAACTTCCCCTTCCCAGAGCGGGCGGCGCTGGTGTTGAAGGCCATGAGCGCATATCGGCGCTACCAGGGCGACCCGCTGCCCGAGTATGAGCGTTTCGAGTTCGACGACGCCGCGCTGCGAGAGGCCATCGACCGCACGCTGGCCGAAGGGCGCGTCACCATCGGCGACTCCGAAGCGCGCGCCATCCTGGCCGCCTGCGGGCTCCCGGCGCCGCTAGCCGAGGTGGCCGCCACGGCCGAAGAAGCCGTGGCCATCGCCGATCGCCTCGGCTACCCGGCCGTGCTCAAAGTCGCCTCCCCCGACATCCTGCATAAAACCGATGTCGGCGGCGTCCGCGTCGGCCTGGAAAACGCAGCCGACGTCCGTGACGCCTTCGACCTGATCACTTACCGGGCGCAGCGCTACTTGCCGGAAGCGCGCCTGTGGGGCTGCCTGGTCCAGAAGATGGCTCCGCCGGGCCTGGAGATCCTCATCGGCGTCAATCGCGATCCGCAATTCGGCCCGCTGCTGACATTCGGCCTGGGCGGAATCTACGTCGAGACCCTCAAGGATGTCGCTTTCCGTGTGGCGCCCATCTCACGCCGCGAGGCCGAGGAGATGCTCAACGAGATTCGGGCGCGGGCCCTGCTGGATGGGACGCGCGGCAATCCTCCGGTGGACAAGCAGGCTCTGGTGGACACGCTCCTGAGGATCGGCCAATTGGCGGTGGACTACCCCGAGATCGCCGAGCTCGACATCAATCCCTATATGGTGTACCAGAAGGGCCGGGGCGGCCTGGCCATCGATATGCGCCTGGTGCTCAGACCCCGCGACCTGCACCCCGCCTCACCCTCGGCAGCCGAAGGGAGTGGAAGATGAAGGCCATATACGTCACCTCCGCCGAGCCGTACATCGGCAAGACGGCCGTGTGTGTGGCGCTGGGAAAACGCTTGCAGGCCGACGGGCAGCGGGTCGGCTACCTCAAGCCGATGAGCACCCAGCCCTGGCGCACGCCACAGGGCACGATCACCGACGAGGATGCCGCGTTCATCTGCGCCACACTGGACCTGGGCTCGAACTGCACCGAGCTGACGCCGGTGATCGTCACGCCGGCGCTGCTGCGGCAGCGCCTCAAGTTGGACAAACAGGACGATCTGCTCGAAAAGATCCAGGCGGCGGCCCAGGCCGCGGCGCAGGACAAGGACATCCTGCTCCTGGAAGGCGGGTCAAGCATGCGCGAGGGCTACGCCGTCGGGCTGTCGAACCTGCGCCTGGCGGAGGTGTTCGGCGCACCAGTGCTGGTGCTGGTCAAGTTCCATCGCGAGATGCAGGTGCTCGATGACGCCCTGTCCGCCTCCCTGCGGCTGGGCAAGCAGCTCCTGGGCGTGATCTTCAACCACGTGCCCGCAGAGGCGACGGATTTCATCGAGGACCACGCCCGGCCCTTCCTGCACGGCCGCGGGATTCGCCTGCTCGGCGTCCTGCCCTCGGTGCCGCGTCTCTCGGCGCTGAGCGTCGGCGAGCTGGTGCGCCGCCTTGAAGCGCAGGTGCTTACCGGCAGCTACAACCCCCAGGCCCTGGTCGAGACCTACACTGTCGGCGCGATGACGCTCGAGGTGGCGCTCTCGCACTTCCGCCGCCAGCAGAACAAGGCCGTCATCACCGGGGGCGACCGCACCGACATCCAGCTGGCCGCGCTCGAGACCTCCACTGCGGCGCTGGTGTTGACCGGTAATCTGATGCCCAGTCCGCTGGTGATCCGACAAGCCGAAGGCGCCGGCGTCCCGATCTTGCTCGTCAAAGAGAACACCATCGAGACCGTCGGCCGCATCGAGGCGGCCTACGGCAAGACGCGCCTGGCGGAGCCGGAGAAGTTGGAGATGTTCCTGGAGCTCATGGATCGGCATGTCGACCTGGCGGCGATCTACGCCGCCCTCGATCTGAAGTGATCACCCGGAGTCGGTTATGAAGTGGAGTGACGTGCTGCCCGTCGCCGTCTCGATGCTGGTCATCCTGCTGGTGGCGATCGTCGAGAAGCACAGCCGCCTAGTTGCGGCCCTGACGGCGACGATGCCGCTGACTGCTCCGCTGGCGCTGTGGGTGGTCTTCAACTCAGCCCGCGGCGACCAGGCTGCCGTCACTCAGTTCAGCCTCGGATTGCTCCTGGGTATCCTCCCCACCGTCGCTTTCTTGGCTGTGGTCTGGTTGGGGGCGCGCCAGGGTCTGCGGCTGGCGCCGCTGTTGCTGTTGGGCTACGCCGTCTGGGCGGCCTCCGCTTCGTTGTTGTTCGGGATTCGCAAGGCTCTGGGGCTGTAGCCCGCGCCTGAGGTCAGGCGCGTGACTCAAGCGGCAGCCACAATGTAAAGGCGCTGCCTTCCCCCAGGCGGCTGGTGAGCGTGATGTGCCCGCCGTGCCTGACGATCGTCTCGTGGCAGATCGCCAGACCCAGCCCGGTGCCCGGCACGCGCGTCACCCGGCCGGCCGCGCCGCGGAAGAATCGGGTGAACAGATGCGGCTGCTCGGACTCGGCGATGCCCAGGCCGGTGTCCGCAACGGTGAGGGTCACCCAGTTGGCGCCGTCTTCGAACTTGCGGGCAGTCGAGATCGTCACGGCACCCCGGCTGGTGTAATGCAGCGCGTTGGTCATCAAATTGGCGACGGCATGCGCCAAGGAGCGCTCATCGGCAATCACCGGTGGGAGGTCCGCCGACGGCACGAAGCGCAGTTCGAGGCCCTTCTCGCGGAACAGCCGCTGCCGATCCTGCACCAGCCCATTGGCCAGCTTGTTCAGATCGAGCGGTGCCAGATCCAGCGGGGAGGATCCCGCCTCGAGCCGTGAGATCGCCAGAAGGTCCTCGATCAACGAGACCAGGCGCCCGGTCTCACGATTGAGCGTTTCCAGGTAGTCGCCGAAGCGGCCGGGCTTGCCGCCCTTGATCAGGTCCAGGTAGAGCCGGATATTGCTCAGCGGCGTGCGCAGCTCGTGGGAGACGTCGGACACGAACTGTGACTTCATCCGGTCAGCTTCCTGGGCCTGGGTCAGCGCCTCGGCCAGCTTGGCCGTTCGGTCTGCGACCGTCTGCTCCAGGTCATCGGCGTGCTGGCGCAGGTGGTCGTACAGCGCCGCGTTCTCAATGGCCACCGAAAGCTGATCGGCCAGCAGGGATAGCATGCGCAGGTCGTCCTCACCCAGTCGGCCGACTTCGGGCGATTCGACGTTGAGTACACCGAAGACGACCCCACCCTTGCGCAGAGGGACGACGATCTCCGAGCGCGTCGTCGGCAGCACGTCGACGTAGTCGGGATCGAGCGACACGTCGCGGACCAGGCTGGGCTGGTTGGTGCGGGCGACGCGGCCGACCACGCCTTCGCTCAGCGGGATGCGCAGCGGCACCTCGACGCTGTAGCCTGTTCCCGCCCGTCGGTAGAGCACCTCGCCCTCGATCAACATGATTTCGACGACTGGGTAGCCGAGCACGTCGCTGACCTGGATGACCACCTCTTCCAAGAGCGGTTGGAGCTCCAACCTGCGGTTGACCACCTGGGCAACCTGCTGAAGCAGGGTTTGCTCCGAAAGGCGGCGCTGGACCAGTTGGTAGCCCTCGGCCTTGGAGAGAGCCAGGCCGAGCTGCTGGCTGATGGCCACCAGGAGATCCAGATGCCGCTGGTCGAAGGCCCCGCGCGCCCGGTCGAAGATCATCATGACGCCCAACAGCTCGTCGCCGGACAGAATGGGCGCGCCCATGGCGCTACGAATCTGTTCGTCCAGCCCGGTCACGTGCACCCAGCGCTGGTCCTGGGTGACGTCGGAAGACATAGTGGCCGCGCGAGACTCGGCAATCCACCCGACCAGGCCCTTTCCCACCCGGCCGGCCAGGCGAGCGTCAATCTCGGGGATGAGGAGCTGCTCTTTGCCCGCCAGGCCGCGCAACCTCAAACGCCCGCTGCCGCGCTCCAATAGGAAGGTCTCACCGAAGTGGGCCTCGAGGTTGGCCACGGTCAGTTCGGTCGCATGCTGGATGATCTCATCCGGGTCGGTCCGGCTGGCCAAGGCCTGCGCCATGTCGTAGAGAAGCTGGACGCGCTGCCGCTCAGAGGCGGTCTCCTCATACAGGCGCGCGTTCTGCAGCGCCACCGCCGCCTGGTCCGCCAGAAGCTCGAGCACGCGCAGCTCGGAGTCGAGGAAGACGTGCGGGCGCTCGAAGGCGACATTCATCACCCCGACCACCTGCTCTCCGATTCGCAGCGGCAGCCCCACGATCGACCCCTCCCAGGGCTGGTCCCGATAGAGCGGATCGGTCAGGGCGTCGGCAACCACGATGCGCTTGCCCGACTGCGCCACGGTGTAGGTCAGACCATGCTGCCGCGGCGTGGCATAGGGGTCCCGGCGAGCACCACCCGCCCATAAGGCCGCACCGAAGGTCAGCTGTTCGCCGTCGTAGAAGAACACGTACGCATCGTCCGCAGCGACAAGCTGGATGGCGTGCTCCAGGATGGCCTCCATGACCGTGCGCAGGTCCAGCCGCGAGGTCAGGCGAAGGTTGGCCTGGCGCAGTGCCTCCAGCTGGTTGCTGTGCTCGCGTTCGACCTCGAATGCCAGCGAACGGGCGAGCGCCAGGGCCAGTTGCCCGCCGACCTGCTCACACAAGGCGATCTCCTCGGAGGAGAACCTGTGCACGGATTTGTAGCCGACGAGCATGCCTCCCAGGCGCTGGGCGTTGCCGCGCAGCGGCAGGACCAGCGCCGACCGCAGGTCCAGACCGTCTATGGCGGCGGACTGGCCCGCCGTCCCGCCCTCGTCGTCCAGGACCAGGGTTTCGTTCCCGATCAACAGATCTTCGATCGGGCGGAGCGCACCGGCATCCGGCAACTGCTCGTCCGAGGACAACCAGCGCGGTCCCAGTGCCGCGGCCGCGTCCGGCATCCCTTCCGGCGCCAGGTGGACCAGACACACATCCGCGGCGACCAGGCCGGCGATCCGACGCGCCATTCCCGCGAGCAGGAATCGCAGATCGGTCGCCTCCAGCGCTGAGCGGGTGATCTCGCTCAGGAGAGTCATCTGAAAGAGCCGGCGGCGGGAATCGTTCAGCAGGCGCGCGTTCTCCAGCGCCACCGCTGCCTGGTTGGCCAGGAGCTGCAGAAGGTCGGCCTCGTTGCGCTGGAACGGGGGTCCATCGAGCCCGCGCCAGACGTGCAGCACGCCCGTGACGCGTCCCTGAACCGTCATGGGAACGCTCAACAGGGATCTCAGCCTGTCGGGCGCAGCACCGTCATACAGCGTGACGCGCCCCGGCCAGGTCGCGTAGTCCTCCAGAATCAGCGGACGGCCGCTTTGGGCAACCGTCCCGGCCGCACCTTCTCCGAAACGCAGCACTGCCCCGCAGTAGTCCGGCTCACTCGGGTAGCTCACCACGCAGCGGACCTCGTCGCCGTCAGGCTGCACCAGGTACATCCCGGCCGAATGGCCGCCTAGAAGAACCGCCGCACGCTCAACCAGCCGCTGCAGATACGCGCCCGGCTCTCCCTGTGAGACCATCGCCTCGGTCAATTCGCGGACGATCTCCAGCTCGCGCAGTCGCCGCGAGTTCTCGAGATCCGTCTGCAGGCGGGCCAGCGCGTGCGCCAGGTCGTCGGCGATCGCCTGCAGGCCGGCCAGATCGGCCGGACGGACGGAGGTCCGGGAAGTGACGTATACGCCCAGCGCCCCGACGGCGACATCCCCGCGCACGATGGCTGTCCAGGCCGACGTCCGGCAGCCGAGGCTCAGGCCCGCCTCGCGCCACGGGTCACCAGTGCCGGCCTGCGGCAGATTCTCGGCCAGTGCCGGCAGGCGGCTGTGCGGCCCCAGGTCGAACGCATTCAGCCGGGCCTCGGCCTCATCCCAGTGTCGGACTTGCGCCCTGCCGCTGCGGCCGTCCCGGCGTACGTCGACCGCCGGCAGCACCCGCCCATCCCGCGCATCGATGAGACCAAACCATGCCAGGCGGCACTCGGGGATCCGCACGATCAGTCGGCCGGCCTCGGCCAGCAGCATACCGGGGTCTGCCGTCTCGGCGATCAGGCGGCTGAGCGCGGAATGCAGGGCCGGCGCCGATAGGCGGCCTGGCTCCAGGTTATCGGCGCTATGCGTCCGCTCTGAGGCCATGGCGAGAAGGGAGCCCCCAAGGTGCTGTCGATCCGGGGTGGTCGGGATCGATTATACTCACAGCCAAATCCCGCGGTACGCTGGGTAACCCGTCGTTCGGAGTCCGTCATGGGTCTGGATCCCTTCGGTGCCGTGTCCTTCCTGGACACCCGTTCCGACCGCTTCCGGTTCTTCAGGCTTTCGGCCCTCGACTGCGGCCCGGGCGGCCTGGAGCGCCTGCCCTACTCGATTCGCGTCCTGCTCGAGTCGGCCCTGCGCCAGGTTGACGGCCGGGCAATCCACGAGCAGGACGTCCGCGCTCTGGCAGCCTGGCAGCCCCGCGCTTCGACGCGGCCGGACGTGCCCTTCCTGCCGGCGCGCGTGCTGATGCAGGACTTCACCGGTGTCCCGGCCGTGGTCGATCTGGCGGCGATGCGCGCCGCGGTGCAGCGACTCGGTGGGGATCCGCAGCGCATCAACCCGCAGGTGCCGGTCGACCTGGTCATCGACCATTCCGTCCAGGTCGACTTCTTTGCCTCCCCGGACGCCCTGCTGCGCAACGCCGAGCTCGAGTTCCGGCGCAACCGCGAACGCTACCAGTTCCTGCGTTGGGCACAGCAGGCGTTCGATCACTTCCGCGTCGTTCCGCCGGCGACCGGGATCGTGCACCAGGTCAACCTGGAATACCTGGCCGCCGTTGTGCTGACGCGGGGCCGGCCCGGCGACCTGATCGCCCTGCCCGACACCCTGGTGGGCACGGACTCACACACGACGATGGTCAACGGGCTGGGTGTTCTCGGCTGGGGCGTGGGCGGCATCGAGGCCGAGGCCGTCATGCTTGGCCAGCCCCTGGTCTTCCCCGCCCCGGATGTCGTCGGCCTGCGATTGACGGGGCGGCTGCCGGAGGGCACCACCGCCACCGACCTGACGCTGACTGTGACCCAGATCCTGAGACGGCAGGGTGTGGTCGACAAGTTCGTGGAGTTTTTTGGCGAAGGCCTGGCCGGCCTGGGGCTTCCGGATCGAGCCACCATCGCCAACATGGCCCCCGAGTACGGCGCCACCGTCGGCTTCTTCCCCGTCGATGACGAGACCCTGCGCTACCTGCGGCTGACGGGCCGAGATCCGCAGCAGGTCGATCTGGTCGAGCGCTACTGCAAGGAGCAGGGCCTCTTCCGCACGTCGGGCGCACCCGAACCCGAGTACAGTCAGGTGCTTGACTTGGATCTGGGCACGGTCGAGGCCAGCGTCGCCGGCCCCAAGCGTCCTCAGGACCGCCTCGGCCTGCGAAGCGTCCAGGCCGCGTTTCGCCGGGCGCTGAGCGCCCCGACCACCCAGGGCGGGTTCGGCTTGCCGGCCGAGGCGATCGACCGCCAGGCGACGGTCGGGACGAACGGGACCAGCGCCGAGCTGCGCCAGGGCGCGGTCGTGATCGCCGCCATCACCTCATGCACCAACACCTCCAACCCATCCGTGATGGTCGCCGCCGGACTCCTGGCCCAGAAAGCGGTCGCCCGAGGGCTGCAGGTCAAACCGTACGTGAAGACCAGCCTGGCACCCGGGTCGCGGGTTGTCACCGAGTATCTATCCCAAGCCGGCCTGCTGGAAAGCCTCGCTCGCCTGGGGTTCAACGTCGTCGGCTATGGCTGTACCACGTGCATCGGCAACAGCGGACCGCTGTCGACCGAGGTGGTCAAGGCCATCCTGGAGGCCGACCTGGTCGTCTCGGCCGTGTTGTCCGGAAACCGCAACTTCGAGGGGCGCATCAACCCGCACGTGCGCGCCAACTTCCTGGCTTCTCCGCCTCTGGTCGTCGCCTACGCGCTGGCTGGCACGACCGACATCGACCTCTCCCAAGAGCCTCTCGGACAGGACCCCGCCGGAAAGCCCGTCTTCCTGCGAGACCTATGGCCCACCCAGGCCGAGATCCACGAGATCATCGAGCGCTCGATCACGCCGGAGCTCTTCCGCCGACGCTATGCGGACGTCTTCAGCGGTAATGAGGCCTGGAACGCCGTCCCGGTGAGCGGCGGCGCCCTGTATGAGTGGCAGCCCGATTCGACCTACATTCAGGAACCGCCCTTCTTCACCGATCTATCGCCCGAGCCCCCGCCCCTGGAGGATATCCATGACGCGCGCGTCCTGGCCGTCCTGGGCGATTCGGTCACGACCGATCACATCTCGCCGGCCGGGGCGATCCCGGTCGACAGCCCCGCCGGAAGATACCTGGTCGATCGCGGCGTTCAGCCGCGCGAATTCAACTCATTCGGATCTCGGCGCGGCAACGATCGCCTGATGCTGCGCGGGACGTTCGGCAATATCCGGCTGAAGAACCTTCTCGTCCCGGGTGTGGAGGGCGGGGTAACACTGCACTTCCCGGACGGACAGCGCACGACGATATTCGAGGCGGCCGAGCGTTACCGCGCCGAGAGGGTGCCTCTCATCGTCCTGGCCGGGCGCGAGTACGGAACGGGTTCCTCGCGAGACTGGGCGGCCAAGGGCACCCTGCTGCTGGGTGTGCGGGCGGTGATCGCCGAATCCTTCGAAAGGATTCACCGTTCGAACCTGGTGGGCATGGGCGTGCTTCCCCTGGAGTTCCTACCGGGCGACAGCGCGGCCGCACTCGGTTTGACCGGTCAAGAATCGTTCTCGATCGTCGGGCTGGCCGATCGCCTGAGCGCTTCGGCCAGCCTGGGAGTCCGCGCCAGCAAGCCCGACGGCAGCACGATCGAATTCCAGGTTCGCGCCCGCATCGATACGCCCGTCGAGCTGGAGTACTACCGCAACGGCGGGATCCTGCAGACCGTGCTGCGTTCGATTCTGCACGGATCGCCTGAAGACTGAAGACCGACCCTTGACTCCCGACCTGCCTCAGGTAGAATGGCGCTCGAGGTACAAGATGAACCCGCTCTGGTGCTTGATGGTCATGCGCAGGCTGCCGCAGCCGATGGGTCGAGGCCCGTCGGCATGGGCCGCGTGCGCGTAAGCTCGGCCCCGGCAGCCTGTCCCCCGCCAGCCTCGTGCTGGCGGTTTCATTTCCTGAGTCGAGCGTGCTAGAATCGAAGCGGGAACCCGGCCCGCCGACGGCCGGGTTCCCGCCCAAACAGAGGTCCGAAATGGCTGATCACATCCATGTCTCCGTCGCCTGGCCGTACGCCAACGGCGATCTACATGTGGGGCATCTGGCCGGGGCACTGCTGCCCGCAGACGTGTTCGCGCGCTACCACCGCCTGCGCGGCAACCACGTCCTGACTGTATCGGGTTCCGACTCGCACGGTACCCCGATCACGGTCGAGGCCGACAAGCGCGGCGTGTCCCCGCGCCAGCTGTTCGAAGAGTATCACGTCCGCCATCTGCGCACGCTGCAGTCGATCGGCATCACCTTCGACCTGTACACACACACCGACACCGAGAACCACCACCGCCTGGCGCAGGAGTTCTTCCAGCGGCTGTACGACGGCGGGTACCTGCAACGGCAGACACAGCGGCAACTGTTCTCCGAGAAGGAAGGGCGATTCTTACCCGACCGCTATGTGGAGGGGACCTGCCCGGTGTGCGGTTTCAACGGGGCGCGCGGCGATCAGTGCGACAACTGCGGCAGCCTGCTGGACGCGGTCGACCTGATCGACCCGCGCAGCAAGACCGACGGCAGTACCCCGGTCTGGCGCGAGACCGAGCACTTCTTCTTCGACCTGCCGGCGTTCAGCGACCGGCTCTTGGCCTATCTGGATGAGCATGCCGGTCACTGGAGACCGAACGTCGTCAACTTTGCCCGCAACTACATCCAGGAAGGCCTGCGGGCACGCCCGGTCACCCGGGACATCGACTGGGGCGTCCCGGTCCCCCTGCCCGGCTGGGAATCCAAGCGCCTGTACGTCTGGTTCGAGGCGGTGATGGGCTACCTGACCGCTTCGGTCGAATGGGCGCAGGTCACGGGACAACCGGAAGCATGGAAGCGCTGGTGGTACGAGCCCTCGGCCCGCATCTACAACTTCCTGGGGAAGGACAACATCCCCTTCCACACGGTCATCTGGCAGGCCGAGCTGCTCGGCGTCGGCTTCATCGGCCAGGATGAGGGCCTCCGCCTCAATCTGCCCTACGACGTGCCGGCCAATGAGTTCATGAACGTCGAGGGCGCCAAGTTCAGCAAGAGCCGCAACTGGGCCGTCTGGCTGCCCGACATCCTGACGCGCTTCGATCCAGACGCCATCCGCTTTTACGTCCTGTCGGCGCTGCCTGAGACCCGCGACACGGAGTTCGCCTGGGCCGACTTCGTGCGCCGCAACAACGACGAGCTGGTCGCCACCTGGGGCAACCTGGCCAATCGGGTGCTCTCGTTCGCCTACCGGCACTGGGACGGGATCGTCCCCGACCCCGGTGAACTGCGCCCGGCAGATCAGGAGCTGCTGACAACCATCGAGGGCGGCTTTCCGGTCGTTGCCGAGCACCTCGAAGCCGTCCACCTGCGGGCGGCCCTGGGCGAGGCGCTCAGCCTGGCGGCAACGGTCAACAAATACCTGGACACCCAGGCGCCCTGGTCGCAGATCAAGACCGACCGGGCCGCCGCCTCCCAAACGGTCTACACCGCCTTGCGTGCGATCGACTCGCTCAAGATTCTGTTCGCGCCCTTCGTGCCGTTCAGCGCCGAAAAACTGCACCGCTGCTTCGGCTATGACGCGCCGCTCTTCGGCGAACTGCAGATCGTCGAGCTGAACGAGAGCGGGCGTTCACACCAGGCCCTGCGCTACGACCCGGCCGGGGCAAGCGGCACATGGGAGCCGAGCCGTCTGGAGGCCGGACGCAGACTGCGCCAGCCTGAGCCGCTCTACAAGAAGCTGGACGACTCGATCATCGAGGCCGAACGGGCCCGCCTGGGCCAGCCCATCGCCTGAGCCGGCCCCGGCGCGCTACAATGTATTGGCCCGCCTCGGCGCCGGGGCCGGGCTCGCGGTTGTGGAGGCATGCATGGACCTCTTGACGATCCGCATCGTCAAACCGGACGACGTCAACTTCATCTTGGGCCAGTCGCACTTCATCAAGACGGTCGAGGATGTACATGAGGCCCTGGCCGGAGCCATCCCCGGCATACAGTTCGGTCTGGCCTTCTGCGAAGCCTCAGGCCCGGCACTCATCCGCTGGAGCGGCACCTCCCCGGAGATGATCGAGCTGGCCAAGGACAACGCAGCTCGGCTGGCAGCCGGGCATTCCTTTATCGTGTTCCTGAAGGACTGTTTCCCCGTGAACGTCCTCAACGCGGTCAAGGCCGTGCCCGAGGTCTGCCGCATCTTCTGCGCCACGGCCAACCCGGTCGAGGTGATCGTGGCCGAGACCGAGCAAGGCCGCGGCATCCTGGGCGTGGTCGACGGGGTCAAGAGCCTGGGTGTGGAAGGGGAGAAGGAGATCGCCGAACGAAAGGCGATGCTTCGCCGGTTCGGCTACAAGCTGGGGTAGTGCGCCCCCCGCGTTCGCGCCCGCAGCCACGGCAACCTCGGGCCGCTGCCACCCGTGGCGGCGCCCGTCTGGAGGTCCGACATGAAGCGTTGTCTGTTGTCGGCACTCGTCTTGGCCCTGCTCGCTCTGGCATGTTCGTTTCCCTCGAGTGTACGCGAAGCACAGGCTCCTGAGAATGCCCGGTCTTCCGATACGCAGCCATCTCAGGGAGGGCCGGCGGGCCTGGATCCCGGTACGGTCGGCGAATTGAACGGCCTGACCCTGGTCTATGTTCCGGAAGGCTGCTTCGACATGGGCAGCAGCGAGGAAGAGATCGCGCAGGCGATGCAGGCCTGCGTGTCGATCTACGAAGGCGCGCCGTTTCCGTGCGACACGAGCCAGTACGAGCGGGAGGGCCCGCAGCATGAAGTCTGCCTGGAGCCATTCTGGATCGGCCAGACCGAGGTGACCAACCGCCAGTACGCGGCCTGTGTCGAAGCAGGGGCATGTGATCCGCCGGTCGAGCGGACTTACTACGATGATCCGGCTTTCAGCGACCACCCTGTGACCAATGTTCCGTGGTTATCGGCGGCGGCCTACGCGGCCTGGGCCGGGGGGCGGCTTCCGACGGAAGCAGAGTGGGAGTACGCCGCCCGGGGTCGCCAGGCGCGAGTGTATCCCTGGGGCGACACATTCGAGAAAGGCGATCTCAACTACTGCGACGTCAATTGTGATGTCTACTTCTGGGCCGACACCAGCTTCGATGACGGGTACGCGCTCACCGCTCCTGACGGAACCTACGTTGCAGGCTCTTCCTGGGTAGGCGCCCTCGACATGAGCGGCAACGTCTGGGAGTGGGTCAGCTCGCTGTTCAAAGAGTATCCGTACGATGCCAACGACGGCCGCGAAGACCCCGGCGCCGCCGGGGAGCGCGTGCTGCGGGGCGGCGCCTTTGACCTGAGCTACATCGACCTGCGCTCGGCAATGCGCTACACCCTGCCGGCCGGAGGCACGTGTCGCGGCTACGGGTTCCGGATCGCAGCCGATCGCGAAGCAGTGACCGTCCGCGAGGACTAGACGAGGGACAACCAGTGAGCCGCAAAGACGCCATAACAGACGTTCCCGGTATCCGCGTCGGGCACGCGCAAGATGCTGAGGCGCTTACCGGCTGCACCGTGGTGCTGTGCGAGGCCGGCGCGGTGGGCGGCGTGGATGTCAGCGGCGGCGCGCCGGGGACGCGTGAGACCGATCTGCTGCGTCCGATGCATCTGGTCCACAAGGCCCATGCCGTGCTCTTGACCGGCGGCTCCGCTTTCGGCCTGGAGGCGGCCACAGGTGTTGTGCGCTATCTCGAAGAGCACAAGGTCGGCTTCGACACGCAGCTGGCCAAGGTCCCGATCGTCCCGGCGGCGGTCTTGTTCGATCTGGGCATCGGCCGCGCCGATGTACGCCCGGACGCGGCCATGGGCTACACCGCCTGCCTGAATGCCTCGACCGAGGCGCCGGCGGAAGGGAACGCCGGCGCCGGGATGGGCGCCACGGTGGGCAAGATCCTTGGTCCGGCCGGCGCAGTTAAGTCCGGGATCGGCAGTGTCAGCCTGGAGTTGGGCGGCCGGGCTCGTGTCGGCGCCATCGTGGCGGTCAACTCGTTGGGCGACGTGATCGACCCGGCCACCGGCCGCATCATCGCCGGCGCGCGCCCGGCCAGGGTCGGCCCGCTGCGGGTCGGCGGCCGTGAGGTCTTCGCCGACAGCATGGCTGTGCTGCGCTCGCTGGCCGGCAGGACCGTGCTGCGCTTCGCTTCCCGCAGCAACACCGTCATTGGCGTCGTCGCCACCGACGCCGCGCTGTCGAAAGAAGAAGCCAACCTGGTGGCGCGCATGGCCAACGACGGGATCGGGCGCACGATCCGTCCGGCGCACACCCTGCTGGACGGCGATACCCTCTTTGTCCTGTCGACCGGGCGCAAGAAGGTCGACGTCAATATCGTCGGAGCCTTCGCCGCCGAGGCCGTCGCCCAGGCCGTCGTGCGGGCCGTGTTGATGGCCGAGTCGGCCGGCGGGCTCCCGGCGGCGCGTGACCTGCAGGCAAGCCTACAGGGAGGCAGCCATGTTTCGTAAGGCGGCCGATCGTCATGCGGGCGAGGAAGTGCCGGATCGTGTCGACTCGGTCCTCGGGCCGGCCATCGCCTGGCAGGGCCAGATCAGCGGCACCGGCGGCGTGCGCATCGAAGGCGCCTTCGACGGCGCCATCGCGCTGCGCGGCCTGCTGGTCATCGGGCCGCAGGGCCGCGTCACCTGCGAACACATGCGCGCGGTCACCGTCGTTGTGGCTGGCTCGGTCAAGGGCAACATCACCGCCCAGCGAGTCGAGATCACCCGCAGTGGGCGGGTATGGGGCGACGTGGTCACCACCTCGTTCTCGACCGAAGAGGGCGCCTTCCTGCGCGGCCAGATCCGTATGGAAGAGGAGCTCGACTTGGGCCTGGGACCGACGCCCGAGGCCGAAGCACAAGCTCCCGAAGCTTGAGCGGCTCCGGGAGCCTGTGCGCTGTAACGATCGGGCCAAGATCGTCTAGCTGACCGGTTCGATCCGGACGGCAGCGACCTTGTACTCGGGGATCTTGGCGATCGGATCCACGGCATCCGTCGTCAGCAGATTGGCGGCCGCTTCGGCGTAGTGGAAGGTCATGAAGATCGTCCCCACCGGCGAGCGCTGGGTGACACGCGCCGAGGCGACCAGCTGGCCTCGCCGCGAGCGCACCCGGACCGGCTGGCCGTCGACCACCTTCAACGCTTTCGCGTCCTGCGGATGAATCTCGACCTCGGCCTGCGGCGCCAGGCGATCCAGGCCGGGCGAGCGGCGTGACATCGTGCCTCCGTGCCAGTGGAAGAGCACGCGCCCGGTCGTCATTCGCAGCGGGTAGGCCTTGTCCGGCTCCTCCGCCGGCGGGCGGTAAGCGATCGGCGTGAGCAGGCCCTTGCCGCGGCTGAACTTCTGCGAGTGCAGGATCGGGGTGCCGGGGTGCTCCGGCGTGGGGCACGGCCACTGCAATCCGCCGGCCTCCAGCCGGGCGTGAGACATCCCGCCATAGGACGGCGTCAGACGCGCCATCTCGTCGAAGATCGACGCGGCGCTCTCGTAACGCCAGTCCGCTCCCATGCCCCGCGCCAGATCGGTCAGAATCCGCCAGTCCTCCCGGGCCCCCTTCAGCGGTGCGATCGCCTTGCGCACCATCTGCACCCGGCGTTCGGTGTTTGTGAACGTCCCGGCCTTCTCAGCGAAGGTCACCGCCGGCAGCACCACGTCGGCGAACCTGGCGGCCTCATTCAGGAAGATATCCTGGACCGCCAGGAACTCGACCTTGCGCAGAGCCTCTTCGACGTGATGCAGGTTGGGGTCGGAGAGCATCGGGTTCTCGCCCATGATGAACAGGGCCTTGACTTTGCCCT
>Ga0105095_10000079_pt1 | contig 36153 bp, 30 predicted proteins | sample PPLLak2March2015_2_FD_79180 | JGI IMG/M metagenome (GOLD analysis project Ga0105095, IMG submission 79180) | Freshwater sediment microbial communities from Prairie Pothole Lake near Jamestown, North Dakota, USA - PPLs Lake P8 Core (3) Depth... | ecosystem: Environmental > Aquatic > Freshwater >...
GGATACACAAGGTGGCTTTCGTTGTCCACTGTTCTCTATCGTGTATTGACCTGACGGTTGTCATAATTGGGCAAACACGTCAGTTGCAAATGGATCTGGATCGCGGTGAAATTCAAGATCTAAGTTATTATAGACGGTTATCCGCCCCTGATCAACCGCTTGACCGATTAGTTTAATGTCGTTGGCGGCGGATTTATAGCAAATCCGCCGCCGGATATAACTCACACTCTAATCCCGCACAATCCAGGTACCGGTCTCACCTCGCAGGGCTTTACCAATATTCTCCGGATTAGTGATCAGTGCTTGTTTGCCGCCCGCCTCCAGGAACCAGATGATTGCCTGGATCTTGGGTGCCATCGAACCTTTGGCAAAGTGCACACCTTCTGCCAGGTACTGCTTGGCTTCAGCAAGCGTCATGCGGTCGATCCAGCGCTGATCAGGCTTACCGAAACTGAGCGCCACTTTCTCGACTGCGGTGGAAATTAGCAGCAGGTCGGCATTAATCAGCCGGGCCAAGAGGCTGCTGGCGTAGTCCTTATCAATTACTGCTGCTATACCGCGCAGTTCTCGATCACCTACGTCAATAACTGGTATACCTCCGCCGCCCACAGTGACGACGACAACGCCCGCGTCGATCAGTGTTTTGACCGATTCCAGCTCCACCACCTCGACCGGAAGCGGCGAAGCAATGACCCTGCGCCAGCCTCGTCCAGCATCTTCGACCACATTCCAGCCCAGATCACTTTCGCGTTGCTTCGCTTCGACTTCATCCATAAAACCGCCAATGGGCTTGGTTGGATTGCGAAACGCCGGATCATTTTTATCCACCAATACCTGTGTGATCACCGTTGCGACCGGCTTATTGATACCTCTTCGGTAAAGCTCGTTCTGCAGGGTCTGCTGGAGTGCATAGCCAATCGCACCCTGGGTGTCTGCACCGCAGGCATCCACCGGCACCTCATGCATGCCTTCTACCTTGTGCGCTATCTCCGACCGCCGCAGGATAAAGCCAACCTGCGGCCCGTTGCCATGACCGATCGCTACATCCCACCCGGCCTCGATCATATCGGCGATGTGGAAGGTAGTTTCCTTGGAAGCCTCGTATTGGTCTTCTACCGTCTGGTGCTTGCTATCCTTGATCAGAGAATTACCACCAATTGCAACAACAGCTATTTTCTTCTGTCTCGTAGCCATAAGGTTTACCTCATCGTCAAGGCCATCACGGCCTTCTGGGCATGCAGGCGATTCTCTGCCTCATCGAAAACAACTGAATTCGGACCATCCATCACTGCGCTGGTAACTTCGACATCCCGGTCAGCCGGCAAAGGGTGCATATAAATCGCGTCATCTTTCGCCAGCGCCATCTTGCGTTCATCAGTGATCCAATCCTTATACTGATCTTGTATGCGCTTACCTTCGGTAGCATCGGTGGTGGTCAATAATGGTCCCCAGGATTTTGCATACACAACATCGGCATCTTTGAAGCCTTCATCCATGTCTTCTACGACCGTGAAGCTGGTCTTGAACTTGCGTGCCTGCTCACGAGCCTGCTCCATGATTTCCGGCATCAGCTTGAACTCCGGCGGATGGGACAGGACAACATCCATTCCGAATCGAGGCATTTGCAGGATCAAGGACTGCGGGACAGAGATCGGCTTCAGGTAGGAAGCGGCATACGCCCAGGAGACGACCATCTTGCGTCCGCGCAGATCGCGTCCTTTCTTCTCCATAATCGTCATCAAGTCTGCCAGGCACTGGAATGGGTGGTAAATATCACACTGCATATTGAGGATCGGCACACGCGACGCTTCAGCGACGAAGTTCAGATACCGGTTGCCTACACCCCAATCCACGTGGCGGATGGCAATGCCATCAAAATAACGCCCGAAAATTTCCCCCATTTCCTTCTCTGTATCACCGTGCGATATCTGCGTAGTCCGGCTCTCGATAAAAGCACCATGCCCGCCGAGCTGCGCCATGCCGGCTTCGAAGGATCCACGCGTGCGGGTGCTGGAGAAGAAGAAGAGCATCGCCAGCACCTTATCGCGCAGATAGGGGTGGGGTTCACCGAGGGCGCGCTTGCGTTTCAGATCATAAGCCACATCCAGAACGGTTTCGACCTCTTCTTTTGAAAAATCAAGGTCGCCTATCAAATCTCTTCCGCGAAGATCGGTTTGCATATCAGCGCCTCATCTTATTCCATAGCACCCAAAATCAAGGCCAGTAGCGCCATGCGCATCACAACGCCGTTGAAGGCTTCCTGCCAGTAGCGCGACCAGCGGGTGATATCCACATCGGGTGGGATCTCGTCCATGCGCGGCAGAGAGTGCAGCAGGATCGCATCCGGTTTGGCTTTCTTGCCCAGCAGCTCACGCGTGATCTTGTAGTTGGCAGGAGTCATTCCATGCTCACCAGCTTCCTGGCGGGATTGCGTGTAATCCGGCTGGACGACAGGCTCGACCAGGATCACGTCGGCATCCGCGATCGCCTTCTCAACATGGTCAGCCTCTTTAAAATTCAGGCTGTACAGGCGAAGCTCTTTCTTGAACTCGTCAGTCAGAGACATATCTGGCGGCGCCACAAAGGTGATCGGGCAATCGAATTGAGAGAGAGCATAGCCAAGCGAGTGCATGGTGCGCATGCGCATATCACCGACTGCCAACCAGCGCAGCCCATCGATACGGCCTTTCTCACGCAATACAGTATACAGGTCGGTGAGGATCTGTGTGGGATGCTCACCCCATCCATCGCCGCCATTGATGATCGGCACAGACGCCCATTTAGCTGCCTCTTGCGGCGCCCCTTGCTGGAAGTGACGCATGACGATCGCATCACCATAGAATTCCAGCATCTTGACAGTATCCTTGATAGATTCCTGATACCAGTCACCGGCGCGGGTCATCTTGGCATCCGAGAAACCGGTCACATGCCCACCCAGGCGGTGCATGGCAGCCTCATGTGCCAGACGTGTGCGCGTGCTTGGCTGGTAAAAGGCTGTAACTAATGTCTTCTCGGCCAGGAGATTGCTGTTTTTCCGGCTTCTCGCGATCGGTTCCAGCTTCTCCGCTACATCGAAGACGTGAAAGAACTCGTTTCGCTCGAATTCTTTCAAGCTTAAAATATCACGTCCCATAAAACTACGCATTTTCTTTCCTCCGGTCTTACTAAATTGATGGATTGAAAAGTGATTTACTCTTTTTCAACAAATCACGACTCGCCGAGTATATTTTATCGTCCAATTTTCCGCACCACGTGAAATCGGAAAACACCCGGTATAAAATAACTAAAGGAATAATCAACGATATGACCGCTGTCATCAAACAGATATGCTTTAAAAAACAATAGTACATCCCTGCTCTGGATACCCAGAGCCCGGGCAACTTCCGGGGAGGCTAACACAGCGCTGATCTCACAGCGCGAACTCATCAACGCTGGGATACCTTTACTTATGAGTAGATCCAGTACTGAACCCGAAAATTGCTCGTCCATATCCGAGGGATGAAGAATGCTTTCTGGCAGGACATCGATCAGGTATGCTACCGGCCTGCCCTCGGCAACAATCACTCGCCCCAGGGACAAGACCTTACTGTCCTGGTCAAGCTGCAAGGCTTCGGCTTCCTCCGCAGTGGCAGTCCGGTTCTCAATCGTATGCTTGCCCATACTCACCTGCAAACCGATGCGTTCCGCTAATCGCACGATGCTCTCCAGCACCTCCAATCCACTTTCTATAACCTGAGAGTGCTGGGTGACGTAAGTACCCGATCCTTGCTTGCGGCGGATCATGCCCTGTGTTTCGAAGGTCCGCATGGCCTCCCTGAGTGTAGATCTGGAGACGCCCAGCTCCCGCGCCAGGTATGGCTCTGATGGCAAGCGGTCCCCCGGTTTGGTCGCTGTGATCAAATCCCCTAACCGCTCGTGTAAACGTTGAGAAGCACTGTGATTGGTCATATTCCCTATCATTCTATCTCTACTGGCTCGACTATTGGGATAAATGCGAATTGGGTTACATCGACAAGGCCTAGATCAGATATACGCAGCTCGGGTATCACCACCAGAGCCAGCAGGCTGAGCTGCATATTGGGGTTGTTAAGCATGCTGCCGCAGGCACGGAATCCATCCAGGACTGTAGCTGCTTTGCTGGCGACAACCTCCGCTCGTTCGTCCGACATCAGCCCTGCGATTGGCAGCTCCACTCTTCCGATCACCTTTCCCTGGCGGACGACGACCTGCCCGCCGCCCATTCTATACAGCGCGTTTGCCGCGGCTGCCATATCGCCGTCATCAGTGCCGGCGATGAGCATGTGATGGCTGTCATGTGCCACGGTGGAGCCGATGGCGCAAGGTACGTTGAATCCAAATCCGTGCACCAGGCCCACCTGTATCCGGCCTGAACCACGATGGCGCTCTACCAGCGCTATTTTCGCGAGGTCGCGCACCAGGTCCGCTGCCACTTCGCCATCTTGTAGAGGCACCTCCATGCGCAGCTTGCGGGTAGGCGCCTGGTTCTCGATCACGCCGATCACATTCGCCAGCAGGCGCTGATGAGCTCTCAGAGGCTCGGGCACCTGCAAGCGGAAATCACCCGGCTTCAGTTCAGCCGCCAGGTGCACCGATTGAGTGGCCCATTCCGGATAAGGGTAAGACGGCAAATCGATAACCACTTTGCCATCTTGCGCGGCGATCTGGCCTCTGGCGATCACCAGTTTCGGCTTTAGCTGCGCAAGGTTATCCACCAGCAGGATATCAGCCCACCTGCCGGGAGCGATCGATCCCACTTCGCGTCCCAGCCCGAAGTATTCGGCTGTATTGATGGTCGCCATCTGGATGGCGGTGACGGGTCGTAAGCCCTGCGAAATCGCCCTCACCACTGCCCGGTTGACATGCCCTTCCAGCGCCAGGGTCTCAGAATGCGAGTCATCGGTGCACAAAATGAAATTGCGCGGGTCAAGCCCCAGCTCGGTGATGGCCCGGACCTGTGCATCCACATCGTGCCAGGCTGACCCGAAACGCAGCATGGCTTTCATGCCCTGGCGCACGCGGGCAATGGCATCTTCAAGGCGCGTGCCTTCGTGGTCATCTCCGGGACCGCCGGCTGCGTAGCCGTGAAACGGCAGGCCCAGATCGGGTGAGGCATAATGCCCGCCGATGGCTTTACCCGCCTGGCGGGCGGCTGCCATCTCGGCATGCATTTTCGCATCACCGTTGAACACCCCGGGGAAGTTCATCACCTCCCCCAGACCGATCACCCCTTGCCAGGTCATAGCCTCGGCTACATCTTCCGGTGTGATGCTGGCGCCCGGCGTCTCCAATCCCGGTGCAGAGGGTACGCAGGAAGGCACCTGTACCCAGATATGGATCGGCTGCAGGGCAGCTTCGTCAACCATCGGGCGAGCGCCCTTCAGCCCGAAGACTTTGGCAATTTCGTGCGGATCGACAAACATCCCCGTCGTACCGTGCGGGATCACAGCCCGGGTAAACTCAGTCACGGTGAGCATGCCAGATTCTACGTGCATATGCGCATCCAGCAAGCCGGGGACGAGATAACAGCCACCCGCGTCGATCACTTCCGTCTCGGTGCCAATGGTATGAGCCGCATCCGGACCAACATAGGCAATTCTCCCCCTCGTGACAGCAATATCGCTGTGTGGGAGGATTTCGCCAGATTGTACGTTCACCCACCTGCCGTTGCGGATTAACAGGTCCGCTGGGGCGCGGCCCATTGCCACATCTACCAACGCAGTGGAGATCTCTTGCCAGGACGGCGTGCTCATGGTTTCGAAGGCTCCTTCAGGGTTATCTACAGCTTAATCGCCGCTCAGCAGGCGCCGGGCAGCCCGGTTGTGGTTTTCGACCAGTTCAGGCAAATCGATGGTGCGCAGATGGCATTCTTCCACGACCACCTTGCCACCCACTACCGTGTAATCCACACGCACCGGCGCGCAGAAGATCACTGCTGCCACCGGATCATGGAGCGCCCCGGCATAGTCCAGGCGGTTCAGGTCGATGGCGAAGAAATCCGCGCACTTGCCGGCTTCCAGGGATCCAAGGTCATTACGCCCGAGCACCGCCGCGCTGCCGCGCGTCCCGATCTCCAGCGCCTGGCGAGCGGTCATCAGCGGAGCAGTGCCGGCCTCCGAGCGCGAAGCGCCCTGCAAACCGGCTTGAACGCGCGCCACCATCATCGCCTGTCGTGCTTCCTCGAGCAGGTTCGAGCCATCGTTGCTGGCGGAGCCATCCACTCCCAAGCCAACCTTCACACCGGCCTGCAGCATTTTCAACACCGGTGCAATTCCTGAGGCCAGACGCATATTGGAAGTTGGACAGTGGGCCACACCGCATCCGGTGCGCGCATACACGCCGATCTCGTCTTGATTGACGTGCACCGAATGGGCGAACCATACATCCGGACCCACCCAGCTCAATGATTCCATATAGGCAACCGGACGATGACCGAAAAGCTCCTGGCAAAAGATCTCTTCATCCTGGGTTTCCGCCAGATGAGTGTGCAGGTTGACGCCGTACTCACGCGCCAGGGAGGCGCTCTGGCGCATGAGCTCGCCGGTGACGCTGAACGGGGAGCAGGGTGCCAGCACAATGCGTATATAAGCACCCGGATTCGGATCGTGATAAGTCTCGATCAGCCGCTGGGAGTCCCTGAGAATATACTCCTCATCCTCAACCACCCGGTCAGGCGGCAGGCCACCCTTGCTCTCACCCAGGCTCATCGATCCGCGTGAGGCGTGCAGGCGCAGACCGACTTCTCGCCCGGCCAAGATTTCATCATCTAACCTGGAGCCGTTCGGGAAGATATACAGGTGATCGGAGGCGGCTGTGCAGCCCGAGAGAGCCAGCTCTGCCAGGGCGGTCTGGGTTGAGATGCGGATATCCTGTGGGGTCATCCTCGCCCAGATCGGGTAGAGGGTCTTCAGCCAGTTGAACAGGTTGGCATCCTGCGCAGCAGGCACGACACGGGTCAGGGTCTGGTAAAAATGGTGGTGGGTGTTGATCAACCCTGGCAGGACGATGTGGTCGCTGAGGTCTAACACCTCATCCGCAATCTTTGGAAGCTCAGCCGTCGACCCCACCTGCTCGATAAAACCATCCCGGATAAAAAGACCACCGTCCGAGATCTCCCGGCGATGATCATCCATGGTCACGAGTACAGTAGAATTCTTTACAAGCAGGGTCGTCATGCCGCACATCCGCAGGTGAACATCAACAGCGATGAAATTATATTATTGCGCCGTGCTGGTGAATTGGCGTCTGTAATTGTCAGACAACTCAGAGTGTACCAAAAAACATAGCCGTTGTCAACAAATGTCCGGAAAAAATGACTTTGCAGGCCAATCCACCTGCAAAGTCATTTGATTGAATGCTTGAGTAATTTGCTGGGTGAGAAACGGTTACACAGGTACCTGCTGGGCGTGCTTGGCAGCCCGGACTGTGTTCCTGAGCAGCATGGCAATCGTCATCGGTCCAACACCGCCGGGCACCGGGGTGATGGCACTGGCTACTTCCTTGACCTCGTCAAACATCACATCGCCGACCAGGCGTGAGCCTTTGGGGTGCGTGGGGTCATCGATGCGGTTGATACCCACATCGATCACCACTGCGCCTGGTTTGACCCAGTCGCCGCGCACCATCTGCGCCCGACCAACCGCCGCGATCAGCACATCTGCACTGCGCACCACGTCCGGCAGGTTTTTGGTGCGTGAGTGGCAGATCGTCACGGTGGCGTTGGCGCGCACCAGCAGTAGCGCAACCGGCATGCCGACGATGTTCGACCGTCCCAACACGACCGCATTGGTGCCTTCCAGCTTGACTCCCAGCTGCTCCAGCATATATATACACCCGTAGGGCGTGCAGGGCACGAACAGCGGATCGCGCCCCTTCTGGGCCAGTCGCCCGATGTTGATCGGGTGGAATCCGTCCACATCCTTCTCAATGCTGATCGACCTGAGGACCGCCTCTTCATCCAGGTGACTGGGCAGGGGCAGCTGCACGAGGATGCCATTGACTCGCGGATCGGCGTTCAATTCTTTCACCAGATCCTCGACCTCTTCCTGGGTTGCGGTCGCCTCCAGTTGGTGCCCAAATGACTCGATCCCCGCCTCCCCGCATGCTTTTTGTTTTGATGAAACGTACACTTTGGAAGCGGGATTTTCTCCGACCAATACAGTCGCCAAACCAGGGCGCTGGTATCCATCTTCCACCATTTTTGCTACGTCAGCAGCAACTTTCTCCCTGACCTGCTGAGCGAGCAGTTTTCCATCGATGATTTGTGCAGTCATCCGCATCTCCTTCTTTCTGACATATTGGATTTTCAACGAAGCACTTGATTGTGCAAAATAGTCCTGACAACACATAAATTTCAACATGATTATGCTTGAAAAATATATACTTGACAATGGACATATGTCATGCTCCACGGGCGTAATTCTCCCGATATTCAAGCATCCTCACCGGTCTATTGGTACAATTACTGCGCATCCTTATCTTCCCCAGAGGTATTGCATGGAAAAAAGACGATCATGCTGGTTATTCCTGATTATATTGCTGAGCAGCATGCTGGCAGGCTGCACCGCGGAGAACGGCCCGGCAGATACGGTGCTGTCTTACTACCAGGCGCTGGCTGCCAAAGACGCCGACAGATTATCCCTGCTCTCTTGCGCTGATTGGGAGGCCCAGGCGCAGGTCGATCTGCAGTCTTTTGGCGCCGTGACCGTATCGCTGGAGGAACCTGCCTGTGAGCAAGCGGGGGAGGATGGCGGTTACACCCTCATCTCCTGCACGGGTAAAATCCTTGCCGACTACGGCAATGAAGTATTGGAGATCGACCTCTCCGACCGCACGTATCTTACCGCCAATGAGGGGGGAGAATGGCGTATGTGCGGCTACCGTTAGGATCCTATGCTGCGGCGATTATTCTCACGGGAAAATCTGTACGCCCTGATCCTCTGTTTACTGCTGGTCGCCATCGTCATCCTGACCGCTGACCAGGCGCCGCAGTGGATCTACCAGGGTTTCTGACAGCCCATGTCCCTGCTTCAGATCCTAATCTTTGGCCTATTCTCGATGGCAGTCGGTTGCCTCCCACCCGCGCGCTGGCGTGTGTGGGTATTGCTGGCTGGAAGTCTGCTTTCAGTGTACTGGTTGCAGCCGTCGATACCTATCCGGGCGCTTGACTTTTGGCTGCCCAGCGCCTCAATAGGGGTCACCCTCTTGATCTGGGCTATCACAGTACCCAAAGACAGACTGAATCTCCGCTCCAACCAGGCAGCCTTTGCTCTGATCGCTGTGCTGGTGCTGATGATAAGTATGACCCGTTATTCAGGGAATTTCTGCTGCCTCACTCCCAGCCGGCCGCCCCAGATCGTAACCGTACTGATAGTTATTGCGCTTACAGCAGGCCTTTTGTACCTGGTTTACCGTGCGGGCGTGACGAGCCGCCGGATGGCAGCCATCGCCGTCCTGCTGATCATCGGCCTGTTTTTCCTGCTGAAGTACTCGCCTCTCAGCCAGTCAGCCAGCGCCATCCTGCGCCGCTTAAGCGGGCAAGATGCCTCCCTGGCAAGCTCATTCGACCTGGCCTGGCTGGGCTTTTCATACCTGGCATTTCGCCTGCTGCACGTCATAAGGGATTATCATTCCAGCAAGCTGCCCGCCTATACAGCCGGTGAATTTCTGACCTACGCCTTGTTTTACTCTTCGCTAACTGCTGGGCCGATTGACCGGTCACAGCGCTTTATCCAAAACGATCTGCGCAGCACTGTGACGGTCACAACTTCAGGGCGCTTGCGCGGGCTGGAGCGCATTCTTTTCGGGATTTTCAAAAAATTCGTCCTCGCCGACACGCTGGCATTGATAGCCTTGAACCAACAGATTGCCATGCAAACCCACTCGAGCTTCTGGATGTGGGTCTTTCTGTACGCGTATGCCTTGCGTTTGTACTTCGATTTTGCCGGATATACTGACATCGCCCTCGGCCTGGCTCTGCTGGTCGGCATCCAGCTCCCGGAGAACTTCAACCGGCCTTACCTCAAGACCAACCTGACTGCATTCTGGAATTCCTGGCACATCACCCTGGCAGGCTGGTTTCGCGCCTACGTTTTCAACCCGCTCACCCGGGCGCTGCGCATCAGCCCGCGCCGCTTCCCGGTCTGGTCTATCATCCTCATCGGTCAGATCGCTACCATGTCCTTGATCGGACTGTGGCACGGGATCAGCTGGAGCTTTGCTATCTGGGGGCTTTGGCACGCTCTCGGCCTGTTCATCCATAACCGCTGGTCAGATTGGATGCACCCCCGCATGGCAGGTGTTGGAGCCAATCGGAACCTGAACCTTGGCTTGTCGTTGGGTGGATGGTTTATCACGTTTCAGTTTGTCTGCCTTGGATGGGTATGGTTTGCCTTACCAGATCCAAGTGCAGCCCTGCAAGTATTCCGTGTCTTGTTCGGGTTATAAACGAATGTCTGCGCCTCCCACCCCTCACCCTAATGCTGATCACCGGGTGGATCAAGCCCACCCCGGGTTCTTTACCCCCAGGGTTATTCTCAAGGCCCTGCTGCTGTTCCTTTTGATTAATCTGGTGTTTGTCCTGGTCTATCCGCTGGATGCTGTCGGAGGGTTGTCCGTTTACAATCGCCTTGTCCCCGGGCGGGTCAGATTGCCCTATGGGGATGACCCGTCACGCGCCTATACCCTCAGCCTGTTCAGCCTGGAGGCGATGTTCTCGTCCCACGAGATCGATGCGGTTCCCAAGGCTGCGGATGAGTACCGCGTCCTGCTGATCGGCGATTCATCCACCTGGGGCTACCTGCTCCCGCCGGGCCAGACTCTGGCTGCTTATCTCAACCAGACCACCCTGACTCTCCCCGATAACCGCCATGTGCGCGCCTACAACCTGGGCTACCCGGTCATGTCTCTCACCAAGGACCTGCTACTGCTATCCCAGGGGATGCGCTACCAGCCAGACATGGTGATCTGGCTGGTCACGCTCGAGTCTTTCCCGCTGGATAAGCAGCTCTACCCACCGCTGCTCCTGCACAATCCGGAGGCTGTCCGCGAACTGATCGCAGAATATGATCTGCCCCTGGATACAAACGATCCCGGCTTTATCAATGCAGGTCCCCTCGGGCGCACGATCATCGGCAGCCGGCGCACTCTGGCAGACTGGCTGCGGCTCCAGTTTTATGGGATGTTGTGGGCGGCGACTGGCATCGATCAGTACATCCCCGCCTCTTTTACCCCGCGCATGGAGGACCTGCCACCCGATGAGAATTTCCATGAGCTGGAACCGCCTCATCTGAACTTCGACCAGCTTGCGATCGATGTCCTCCAGGCTGGGCAACAGGCTGTTGGTCAGGTCCCGCTCGTCATTATCAATGAGCCAATGTTCATCAGCCAGGGGGAGAACAGCCATATCCGCTACAACTATTATTACCCGCGCTGGGCGTATGATGACTACCGCCTGCTGATGGCTGAGAGCAGCGCGGCCAACGGCTGGCGCTACCTGGACTTGTGGGATGCCATCCCGGCTTCGGAATTCACCAACAGCGCTGTGCACATGAGCTCTTCCGGCACGGCGCAGCTGGCGGACCTCCTGTGTGAGGTGATCCTGGCGAACGCGGTGGACCTGCCGTGATCGGATATAATCGGGGCGTTATGAAGCAATCGTGGGTCTTATTCACCTTCATCGTTTTCGCCCTGGTTGGATGCGCAGGTCTCCAACCTGCCAGTCAGGTGGGCATCGGGCTGCCTCCAGCCAGCACATCCGCGCCTGAACCAACGACCAGCACGCCTTTGCCTGAGCCAACTGCGACGGCTGCTGCCACCCCCTCGGCATCTCCAACTGCCTACCCATCTCCAGGGGCAGGAACGACCCACCGCCCCTCTCCTACAACAGAGCCAACCATGTCGCCGGATGAATGGCGCACCCTGCCGCTGATCCCTACTGTCCATCCAGATATGATCGATGTTTACCGTCTGGGTCAAGAGTTGGGCAACAATCCCGCGGCGTTCTCCAAAATCGGCGACTGCGGTAGCACACCTGCCTGGTTCCTGGGCGATTTCGACCGCGGGCCGAGGTTTTACCGCCTGGGCGAACACACCTACCTGGAGCCGGTCATCCAGGCTTTTCAGGGATCTTTCCAGCGCACCAGCCTGGCAGCCAAGGCCGGGTTCAATGCAGCTTCGGTTTTCTCGCCGTTATGGTCTGACCCGGAGTATTGCCAGCCGCAAGAAGCTCCCCTGGCATGTGAGTATCGCGTCCACAAGCCGTCTTTCGCTTTTATCATGCTCGGCTCGAATGATGTCTGGCATCAGGATAGCTTCAATGCCCAAATGCGGCAGATCATCGAGTACTCCCTTACCCACGGCGTAATTCCCATCTTCTCGACCAAGGCAGACAACCTGGAAAAGGATGGCAGCCTCAACCTGACAATCGCCAGATTGGCCCAAGAATACAATGTGCCTTTGTTGAACTACTGGAGGGCAGTCCAGCCGCTTCCCAGGCAGGGGCTGCAGGAGGACAAGGTGCATATCACCTGGGCACCCAACCGGTTCGACGATCCAGAGGCCATGAAAGCTGGCTGGCCGGTTCGCAACCTGACTTCTTTACAGGTGTTGGATGCTCTCTGGCGCGCAGTCATCATAGCAGAGCAGGAATAGAGCATGGAACAAGATATCCCTGATGTATTGATTAAATATATTGCCTCATCAATCTTGAAGCAGCCTGGCCGGGGCCTCCAGCCAGATGAGGCGCTGATCTCCAGCGGTTTGATCGATTCGTTCAGCCTGGTCGATTTAGCTTTGTTTGTCGAGGAGACGTTCGGCGTCCGTATCGACGACACCGAGCTGAACGCCGATACGTTCGACAGTCTGGCGCAGCTGGCTGACTTGATTCAGGGACGCCAGGGTTAAAAATCCCGGGCTGATGTTGACTGATTTCCTGAGCGGCTCCACCCTGGGAGCAATCCTGGGCCAATATTACCGACGCTTTCCCGAGCGGACCGCTATTCATCTGCTTCACAGCCAGCGATCCGATCAGGCACTCACTTATGGCGAGCTGATCCGGGGCTCTGTCGGCTATGCGCAAGATTTCGGCAAACTGGGCATTCGCCCTGGTGAAGTCGCCATTATCATCCAGAATCAAAGCCCGCACCTGGTCTATGCTTTTTTTGGCGCTATCCTGGCTGGGGTGATCCCATCCATCATGCCATTCCTCACCGAGAAGCTATCCCCGGACCAGTACCGCGCTTCCCTGTCAGCATTGTTTGAGATCACCCAGCCGGCAGCTGCGGTCACCTATCGCGAATTTATTCCCGAGATCACCCAGGCACGCGGCCGCAATGCCTTCCCACGCCAGATCCTGGTCTCCGACCACATCCAACCATGCGATAGCTTTGACCTGGACCAGATGGCTGGCATGCGCTCTGCACCTCAAGATATTGTGCTGCTTCAGCACTCCTCGGGTACGACCGGACTGCAAAAAGGTGTGGCACTCTCCCATCAAGCAATCTTCAACCAGCTCAACGCCTATGCACACGCCCTCAAGCTCGACTCTCAGGATGTTATCGTGAGCTGGCTGCCGCTGTATCATGACATGGGGCTGATCGCCGGATTCCTGCTGCCCATTCTGTGCGGCACGCCCCTTGTATTGATGTCGCCATTTGATTGGGTGCGCGCCCCCCATAGGCTCCTGCAAGCCATCTCAAGCTTTCGCGGCACGCTGGCATGGTTGCCGAATTTTGCCTACAACTTCTGCGCCCAGAAGATCCGGGATCGCGACCTGGAGGGCGTCGATCTTTCCAGTTGGCGAGCAGTGATCAACTGCTCCGAACCGATGTATTGGAGCAGCCACCAGATGTTCGCCGTGAGATTCCGACCTTATGGCTTTCGTCTGGAAGCTCTGGCTACCAGTTATGCCATGGCCGAGAACGTTTTTGCGGTTACCCAGGGGGGCATCGACAACCCGGTACGCATCGACCAGGTCGATCAAAGAGCGCTGATAACCCAGCAGATAGCCGTACCGGCCAGTGATGGTCCAGGTGCTATTAAAATGTTATCAGCAGGAGCACCCATCGCCAACACTCGACTGCGTGTGCTCGATCCCAAGGGACAGGTGGTTCCGGATCGCCATATTGGTGAGATTTCTATCCAAAGCACCTGCATGCTCACCGGTTATTTCAAGCGCCCCGACCTTACTGCCAAAGCGTTCCTGGATGGCTGGTACCTGACCGGCGATCTGGGGTACCTCGCCGATGGCGAGCTTTACATCACGGGGCGTAAGAAGGATCTGATTATCGTGGGTGGGAAGAACATTTACCCGCAAGATCTTGAGCGCCTTGCAGGTGATGTCGCTGGCGTACACGCCGGGAGAGTGGTTGCCTTCGGTGTCTTCAACGAGCGCCTCGGCACCGAAGATGTCGTCATCCTTGCCGAATCTGACCAGCAGAAACCTCAGTTGGTGCAGAAGATTGCTGACGAGATCCGCGACCGGGTCACGCGCGGGTCGGATGTTGCTCTGCGCTACGTAAAGATCGTCGAACGTGGTTGGCTGCAAAAAACCAGCAGCGGGAAAATCGCTCGTTCAACCAACCGCGAAAAATATCTGCAGGAATTTCATTGAATATGGCGCGACCTTATCCATCCGCCCGGTCGCCAATCACATCCTGGTAGACTTTCATCACCTGTCCGGCTATTCTCTCCCAACGATACTCACGCGCAAACCTGGCAGCATTTTCCCCCATCTCACTGCGCAGGTCGGGGTCATTGACCAACGATGTCAGGCGCTCAGCCAGCGCTTGCGGATCGTCCACAGGAACTGTATAGCCCGTCACGCCATCCTGCACCAGAAAAGCCAGACCACCTACCTGGGAGGCTACCACCGGAGTACCACACGCCATAGCTTCCAAAGCCACCATACCAAATGATTCGTAATGCGACGGCACAACTACAGCATCGGAAGCCGAGTAATAATATGGCAGTGTATCCTGCCCGCGACGACCTAAAAATGCAACCAGATCCTGCAGACCATTGACTTCCCGAAGCTGCTGTAGGCGCGACATTTCAGCGCTGATCGCTTCCGGATCGGAGCCAGGATCTCCCCCGACGACGCTAAGGCACACAATGACATTCTGCTGGCGCATGATCGCCAGGGCTTCGATCAGAGTGTCAATGCCTTTCAACGGCTCGATCCGCCCGACAAACAACAGCATGTGATCACAAGGCTGTATGCCGATAAATTCCTTGGCTTCATCATCTGGGATAGGGTAGAAATGACTGATATCGACGCCCGGCGGGATGACTACAATTTTTTTGGTATCTGCCTGATAGAGCCACTGGAGCTGGGCTAGCTCAGCCGGCGTCGCCGCAATGATCCGGTCTGCCAACCGCAGGACTTCGCGTTCTCCATTGATCCGGTAATCGCCCTCTCTCTCACTAGCATCTCGAGCTACGCGCTGTTTCATCAAACCGAGTGTGTGGAACATGTGCACGACCGGCACTTTCCACCTCATGCTTAACTCTTTAGCTGCCAATCCCGACATCCAATAATGGCTGTGGATTAAATCGTAAGATAGTCCCTTATGTTCTGCGAACTCCAGGATGCCGCGTACGAACTCAGGGACAAATGAAACCAGCTCCGGTTTCAACAGGGGCACCTCTGGTCCGGCTGGCACGTGCACCACGCGGTTCCCATACCCCAGATCGTGCAGGACGTGGGGCACATGCTCATCCTGCGAGCGGGTGAATACATCTACTTGTACGCCGGTAGCCCCCAATTGGCGAGTGAGCTCGCGCACATAGACGTTCATTCCGCCTGTATCTTTCCCACCCAAAATCGCTAGCGGGCAGGTATGGTAAGACAGCATGGCTACTCGCAAGTGACTACCTCAGTTATTCCTTGCTAAACAACGGTTTACCTTTTATAATCACCCACGCAAACCAACCCGCCACCGTAGCTCAGCTGGCAGAGCAAGCGTTTCGTAAACGCTAGGTCAAGGGTTCGAATCCCTTCGGTGGCTTCTCCCAGGCAGCATGTGACTTGTGCTGCCTGTTTGTTAGATGAGTTTCCCAATTCTCACACACTCCAGTATAATTCCATTATGCTCAACCGCGCAACCCCACTGGTAATCGGCCTTGCTGGCGGCAGCGGATCTGGTAAGACCACGGTCGCACAAGGGATTATCGAAAGAGTCGGTGCTGAGCACATCGCCTTCCTCCAACACGACGCCTATTATAAAGATCTTAGCAGTTTACCACCCAACCAACGGGCAGAGATTAACTTCGACCACCCCGATTCACTGGATACTGAGCTGCTGATCCAACACATCCACCAGCTGAAAAGCTACCAGCCGGTGGAGCTGCCGGTGTATGACTTCAAGAACCACAACCGCACCGCAGTTACCATCCATATCGAGCCTCAGCCCTTGATCCTGGTCGAGGGCATCCTTATTTTTGCTGAGCCAGGATTGCGGCCCCTGTTCGATGTCAAGATCTTCGTGGATACCGATGCCGACATCCGCTTCATCCGGCGCCTGCAGCGAGACATTTTAGAGCGCGGCCGGACAACCGAATCGGTGGTCCAGCAATACCTCAGCACAGTCCGCCCGATGCACCTGGAATTTGTCGAGCCATCAAAACGCTATGCTGACGTTATCATTCCCGAGGGCGGTATGAACGCCGTAGCAATGGATATGGTCGTTGCGCGTTTAGAGATGCTGCTGCGTTCCGCCTGAGCCAGATCAATCTACATATAAGGAAAATCTCAATGCCACCTCAAAATAAACAATGGCCAGTTCCCCCGGCGATGGAAATCGATCCCAAGAAATCATATACCGCCATCCTGAATACAGACAAGGGCGAGATCCACATCCAGTTGTTTGCCGATAAAACTCCCCGTACTGTGAATAATTTTGTCTTTCTTGCCCGCCAGGGCTTCTACGATGGGACGATATTCCACCGCGTGATCAAGGACTTCATGGCTCAAGGCGGCGATCCGACCGGCAGTGGACGAGGTGGACCTGGCTACCAGTTCAACGATGAGTTCAATCCCTCTTTGCGTCATGATAAACCAGGCGTGCTGTCAATGGCGAATGCTGGCGCGAACACCAACGGCTCGCAATTCTTCATCACCCACGTGCCAACACCCTGGCTGGATAACAAACACAGTGTCTTCGGGCAGGTGATTAAGGGTATGGATGTGCTGCTCTCTATTCCCCCTCGGGATCCACAGCGTCCCGAGTATCCGGGGGTTGTCCTGAAATCCGTCGCGATAACGGAGCAGTGACACCTTCTAACGCTGTACCGCAGGTCCAGAAACCCAGATCTAACCGCCTCCTGACTGTCCTGCGTGTCCTGGCGCTCCTGCTCGTTATCAGTCTGAGCATATTCATGTACTCGATCCGGGACCAGGCAGCTGAGCTGGCAGCGTATGGATATGTGGGGATTTTCATCGTCTCCTTCATGGCATACGCCACCGTCCTGCTGCCCGCACCTGGCATCTGGATCGTCTTTGCAATGGGCAGCGTTTTCCCACCCCTGGGGGTCGCACTCGCAGCTGGGACCGGCGCGGCACTGGGCGAGCTGTCTGGCTATCTGGCAGGTTTCAGTGGGCAGGCTGTCATCGAGAGAACAGCTAACTATGAACGCCTGACCCGTTGGATGACGAAAAACGGTCCCCTGACTGTCCTGCTGCTGGCAGCCATCCCAAACCCATTCTTCGACCTGGCTGGAGTGGTCGCCGGAGCGCTGAAAATGCGTTTGCCGCTGTTCTTGTTGTGGGTCTGGATCGGTGAGACGACCAAGATGCTGATCCTCGCGTATGCCGGTTCCAGCCTGCCAGGGTTTCTAATGTCCCCAATGTGATATACCCATAAGGATGACAGGATGAGAGACTTTACATCGATCGACAGATACCTGGAAACCCACCTGGATAGCAGCCTGTCTGAGCTATCCAGACTGGCCTCCCAGCCCAGTGTCGCGGCGCAGAATTGGGGCATGGTCGAATGCGCCCGTCTCGTCGCCGAGATGCTGCGCGGGCGTGGATTCTCAGTGGAGGTATTACCGACCGGCGGGCCGCCAGTCGTCTATGCCGAACGCAAAGGGCGCAGCAATAAAATCCTGTTGTTTTACAACCATTATGATGTCCAACCACCTGAACCGCTCGAGCTGTGGGATAGCCCGCCGTTTGATCCGCAGATACGCGATGGGAAGCTTTATGCCCGCGGCATCAGCGATGATAAAGGGCATATTGCCAGCCGTTTGTTCGCCATCGACGCCTTATTGGACGCCGATGGCGAGCTGCCGTGCACGGTTAAATTTATCATCGAGGGGGAGGAAGAGATCAGCAGCGTGCACCTGCCTGAGTTCATCCGGGAAAACCGCAGCCGCCTGGCGGCAGATGCATGCATTTGGGAGTTCGGGAGCGTGGATCATCGCGAAGTTCCCATGCAGTACGTCGGTATGCGCGGCATCTGTTATGTCGAGCTGTCTGTTGAGACCACCGATATCGACGTCCACTCCGGGCTGGGTGGCTCGATCTTCCCCAATCCTGTCTGGCGGTTGGTGTGGGCATTGAATTCAATCAAAGGCCCTGATGGGCGTATCCGGTTGCCAGGGCACTACGATACAGTTATTCCTCCCAGCCAGCGCGACCGCGAGCTTATGGAAGCGCTGCCGGAGGTCGCCGACGAGTACAAGCAGCGCTATGGGGTCAAATATTTTTTAAACGACCTCACCGGTGGAGTGGAGCTGCGCATCGCGGAGGCATTCGAACCCACCTGCACCATCTGTGGGCTGACCGCTGGTTACCAGGGACCAGGTTCGAAGACTGTGCTGCCCGCTCGCGCCAGTGCCAAGCTTGATTTCCGCCTGGTGCCGGACCAGACGCCTGAACAGGTATTGAAGAGCCTGCGCGCACACCTGGATGCAGGTGGTTTCGCAGATGTCCGGGTTGACTACATCGGCGGTGAAGCGCCAGGGCGCACCGAACCAGACGATCCATTTATCCAATTGGTCTCGCAGACTGCTGAACCCGTATACGGGCAGCCAATGCAGATTGTGCCTATGATCGGTGGATCAGGTCCGAATCACGCGTTCATCGAATACCTGGGGCTTCCCATTGCAACGGCTGGCGTCGGGTATCCGGGCAGCCAGGCTCACGCTCCTAATGAGAACATGCGTATCGATCTATACTTAAAAGGCGCCCAGCATATCGCCCGGATCCTGACATCATTTGGCAGCACGGTGCCGGATCCGTAGACTTTCTTGACCAGCGGCAAACACAGCCTTCCAGGCCGTTTCCACTTTCCCCAACTCCTCGGACGTCTCTGGAGCTTCACCGTAGCGCACCAGCAGGTAAGCATCGGTGATGGTCTCCAGCTCAGTCGATAGGGCCGGGAATAAACTTTCTAATGCTGGCAAGAATTCCAATGGGGTGCGCGAGGCTGGCCGCGGGTGATCCAGCTTGGCACTTAATCGGAGCAGTTGGGCGTAGATGCGCCGGATGCGCGCCGCAGCTAACAGCCTGCGCGCCTGGTTGAGTCGCAAGATCTCCTCCAGATTGCCAGCCAACCGTCCAAGCCCTCGTCGCAGGGCAGCTTTCAGAAGATTGAACAGATCCTGAGGAGCCAGAGAAGATTCCACATCCTGGTCATCGGCCCTCTCGTCTTTCAATATCACCCGCCGTAAGGTCAGGAGCATCACCATCAATCCCAGGATGATGATCATCCACAGGTAAATCGATTTGTAGCTCGCCAGCCGGGCGAAGAAACTTTCGATAAATTCCAGGTTTATACTTTGCGCAAATTGGGCGATCAGCGCGGCGATCGAACGAAGGACTGCATCCAGTCGTTGGAATACATCCCGCAGCGCATCGAATAGCGTATCCAGCCGGATCATTTCAAACAGCCAGAACAGCAGGCGCATCAACAGCCAGGCTAACGGCGTAAAGATCAGCACCACAAGATACATCAGCCAGGTGAGCAGGGTGCTCAGAAGATCAAACAGGTTCTTACTTGCAAAGCTGACCACCAACGCCGATATCCCTACAATGATCAGGATCACGCTGATGATCCCTGCTGCCCACTGGCGGTTGAAAAGGATGTGATGCCCACCTCGCAGCTGGCTGAGCACCGAGATGCGCGCCGTGCTCATCGCCAGCAAGCTGGTAAACAGAAAAATGTACAACGCGGTCGATGGACTGCCCTGGATAATGGGAAGCGCCAGCCCATACAGGATAAACATGAATACCCCTAACCGGAAGCTGGCAAGGACATTGACCGGTCCGACTTGCCGGTCGGAATAAGCGATCCCTCGCCAGCTCACCAGCAGGACAAACAGCATGACAATGAACTCTGTCGGGATCAGGTTTGCCATATCGCTGAAAGAACGCACCGGCCGGTTGAGCAGCTCCATGAATCCGACCGGCTCCCGCGTATACAGAAGTGCTCTCAACCCTAATAAGTAGTTCGCCAGAAACAATAAAAATAATATGACCCTGCGCAAACTCAAGCGGGTGTTAAGGTAGATCATCACCCGGCTGGGTATGAAGAATACCATCAGCATGATAAGCAAGATTACCAGCACCCTCAGGTAGGAGACCTGCCTCCCCGCCTGAAAGAGGACGCGGTACCACAAAGCCACCCAGCTCAGCTCCGCCACAATCGCAGCGATCAGTACCAGCTCGCGCCAGGGTCTGATGCGCGGCAACCCCTTATTGGATGAGCTTGATTCGGCGTCAACCGGACGGATGCTCACCGCGTCACCTCATCCGCTGGCTTCGGCTCTTCTTCGAATGGTATATGGATGTTCTGTATCCCTGGGATTATGGGCGGGGCGATTTCTGCCAGGGATACCAGGGTGATGCGCCTTTCATGGTGTTTCAGGCGCATCAGTGTTTCGGTCAACCCGGGCGTAACCACTGCTGTTAAGATCACCAGAGTGACCCCATACGGCACCCGGGAGATCTCGCGCAGTAAGAACCGGTCGAATGGAGCGACCACAACAGGCGTAACCCCTGCCAGCGCCTCCAGCAGGCGCGCCAATTGCCCGGATGCTCGTCCGGGAGGGATGCGGAATGGCTGGTCGGAATTTGCCAGGCATCCATTGGAGATCATCCCAACCCGGTAGCCCAGCTCGATCCCTTGTGTAAGAAGAGCGGCCCCCACACTGAGCAACTGCTCCAGCAGCGCCGGGTATACACCTTCCCAGTAACGGTGGTAGGTGGATACGTTCAAGCACAACACCATCACCTGTGCGGACGTAGGCTGGAAGACCTTTACCTGGAGCTGCCCCGTCCGGGCAGTAGCCGGCCAGTGGATGCGCCGAAAGCTATCTTCCGGCTGGTAATCGCGCACCCCCATGGGTCGGTTTTGGTCGTCGAACAGGCGCCGCCGCGAGCGCAGGTCGCCAAACGGATTTTCCGGCGGCAGGTTCAGAGCCTTTATCGGTGCCAGGGCAGGAAAGACGGTCAGGCGTTCAGACAGTCCTGCCTTGCCATCCTGGCTGTAAATTCCGAACAAATCGCCCGATTCGAGCTGGGCGGGACCAACGCTGTAAGCCCCGCGTTTGCGGAACAGCAGCATATACGTTTTCCGGGTACGCTCGAACCAGCGCAGGCTGAATTGGTGGGTGAGATATCCCATATCCTGGTTGTGACCTGGAGCCAGGACATCCTCATTTTCCGGACCCACCGCCTTTGGCCAGGGATCCTGGATGCGTATCCATGAGAGCGGCAGCAATTTGCGATTCTCGACTTCGATCCGCACCGGAAAGCGCTCGCCTGGGAATGCGCGGGTGTAGATGAACCGGCGCTTGTAGATTAGATTGTCCAAAGAATGTTTCTGCCACCAATAGGCCAGTCCCAGGATGACGAACAGGCTGAGCGGCAGTGCCGTCAGGAACGGGGAGTGCAGCAGCAATCCTATAATGAAAACGATAACCAGCGATGAGAACCAGCGTTCGTTGAGCACTCAGCCCTCCACAGGCACTGGCACGGCTTCAACGATATCTGCAACCAGCTCTTCCAGGCGACGCCCGCGCAGCTGTGCCTGAGGTGAGATAATCAACCGGTGGGTCATTACCGATGGCGCCAGGCTCTTTACATCGTCCGGCAAGACAAATTCACGATCGTGGATTCCTGCCCAGGCTTGAGCAGCAATATACAGCGATAGCGTGCCGCGCGGGCTGAGGCCCAGCTCAATCTCCGGGTGATTGCGCGTCGCACGGGCAACACGTACAATATACTCCCTGACTGCTTCCGCCACCCTGACCTGCTTGCGCTCCTGCTGCAGCTGCCTGATCTCTTCCGCTGTGGTCACGGGCTGCAGGTCCGGCAGCGGATCGGACAGGCGGAAGCGCTCCAAAATAGCGTTTTCCTCCTGTTCATCTGGATAGCCGATGGCAATCCGCATCAGAAAACGATCGATCTGTGCTTCCGGCAGCGGAAACGTGCCTTCCAGCTCAACCGGGTTCTGGGTCGCCATCACCAGGAAGGGTCTGGGCAGGGCATGCGTGACCCCATCGATGGTCACCTGGCGTTCCTGCATGGCTTCCAGCAGGGCAGATTGTGTTCGTGGCGTGGCGCGGTTGATCTCATCCGCCAGCACTACCTGGCTCATCACCGGTCCGGGACGGAACTCGAACTCCTGAACTCGCTGGTTGAACCAGTTCAATCCTGTTACATCGGTGGGCAGTAAATCAGGGGTGAATTGGATGCGCCGGAATGTGCAGCCCAATGAAGCTGCCAGGGCACGCGCCAGGGTTGTTTTTCCGATACCTGGCACATCCTCGAGCAGCATGTGTCCCTCGCAAAGTACCACCGCCAGAGTCAGGTTTATCATTTCATCTTTCCCCACGATCACTTTTTGGATATTCTTGCGCAAGCGGGCAGCGACATCAGCGATCATTAGACACCTCAGTCTGGAGTTTCCGGACCCCGGGCAGGGATGGATTGCATAGGATTATAGCTTACCAATCCTGCAGCTCTGATACTATGAATACCCGGCAGGGCATCTGGAAGTTCACCTGCCCAGGCCAGCGGGGCGGGTCGCCATACCCCTGGATGGTATAATCGCTTCATGACCTCCCTGGTCTCCCTGGATATCGAAACAACTGGCCTGGACCCTCAAAAAGATGCCATCATTGAAATCGGCGCAGTGCGATTCAGCGGCAGGCGAGTTGAGGGCGAGTGGTCGACCCTCATCCATCCCGGGCGCCCAATCCCTCCTTACATCACCCAATTAACCGGTATCACCGATCAGATGGTCTTGCAGGCTCCACCGATCAAGGCCGTCCTGAGGGACCTGGCGGACTTTGTGGGTGACGCACCCATCCTTGGACATAATATTAGCTTCGATCTGTCCTTCCTGCGCCGCCAGGGCATCTTTAGAGACAACGAAATGGTCGATACTTACGAGATGGCTTCGGTCCTCTTACCTGGAGCCGGGCGATATAACCTGGGTGCCCTCGCCCAGGCACTGGGTGTTTTACTGCCAGCCACCCACCGGGCATTGGATGATGCCCAGGCAACTCGGGGTGTCTACCTGCGCCTGATGGAAGAAGCAACAGACCTGCCTCTGAACTTACTGGCGGAGATTGTCCGGCTCAGCGAGCCGGTCGATTGGGCCGGTCACTGGTCATTCCGGCGTGTCTTGCGGGCGCGCACCAAAGAGGTAGTTTCTGCCAAACAGGTACGCCATGCTTACGACGGTCCGCTGTTTGCAGAACGGACCGGGCCGTTTCCAACCCCTCTCCAGCCGCTTGAGAACCCGATCCCCATTGACACGGATGAGGTTGCTTCGATCCTTGAGCATGGAGGCGAGTTCTCCCAACACTTTCCTGATTATGAGTACCGCCCTCAGCAGGTAGCCATGCTGCGAGGCGTCGCACAGGCAATTTCTGAAGGTCGTCATTTACTGGTGGAGGCAGGCACCGGCACCGGGAAAAGCATGGCATATCTGATCCCGGCAGCTTTATGGGCGATCCAAAACGACAAGCGAGTGGTCATCTCCACCAATACGATCAATCTTCAAGACCAGCTCATCAATAAAGACATCCCGGATTTACGGCAGGCGCTCAATCTGGATTTACGAGCGACAGTCCTCAAGGGGCGATCGAATTATCTCTGCCCGCGCCGTTTAGAGAACTTTCGCCGCCACGGGCCGGAGACCGCCGATGAAGCGCGCGTCCTGGCGAAAATTTTGGTCTGGTTGCAAGGCACCAGTACCGGCGACCGGGCCGAGCTCAATCTGAATGGTCCCACCGAGCGCGAGATCTGGAGCCGCGTTTCTGCTGAAGATGAAGGCTGCACGGCAGAAAATTGCCTGAAACGCACGGGTGGGATTTGCCCGTACTACCGCTCCCGGCAGGCGTCCCAAAGCGCCCATCTGCTGATTGTCAACCATGCTCTGCTGCTCTCCGATGTAACCACAGGCAACCGCGTGCTGCCTGAATACGACACCCTGATCGTTGATGAAGCCCACCACCTGGAAGATGCAACCACCAGCGCAATGAGCTACCGCCTCACCCAGAGCGACGTCGATCGTCTCTTGCGCGAGCTCGGCGGTCCAAAGAGTGGAGCACTCGGTTGGCTGTTAACCGCCACGCATGACATCTTGCCCCCTGGCGACTACGCCAGCCTGGATCACCTCGTGCAGGGCGCCACTGATCTGTCATTTCGATTCGATAGTCTCATCCGTGAATTCTTCAGTGCTATCGACAGGTTTCTTTACGAACAGCGTGAAGGTCGCCCGGTAGGGACTTATTCTCACCAGGAGCGCATCCTGCCAGCCACGCGCACCCAACCGTCCTGGGAAGAAGTCGAGATGGCATGGGAGAACACCCAGCGCACACTGACCCCCCTGGTGGAAGGGCTGGCGAAGCTGCTTCAGGCCGTGACTGAATACATGGATGAGCTGCGCGAGCAAGATGAAGAGATTTACAGCACCCTGAGCAATCTGTATCGGCGCCTGGCGGAGATGAGTGAGAATCTTTACGCCTTTGTATTCCGCCCAGACCCGGAGAAGATCTTTTGGGCTGAGATCAACAACAACAACTGGCGGCTGGCACTAAACGTGGCCCCACTTCATATTGGCTCGCTGATGCAGCAGTACATATGGCACGAAAAATCTTCGGTGATCCTTACCTCTGCCACACTGACCGCGGCTGGTGAGTTCGATTACCTGCGCGGCAGGTTGTACGCCGAGGAGGCTTACGAGCTGGCGCTGGGATCGCCGTTCGATTTCGAGAACGCAGCCCTTCTGTACCTCGCCAATGACATCCCTGAGCCCAGCGACCGCCACGGTCACCAGCGAGCTGTGGAAACCGGTCTGATCAACCTGTGCCGGGAGACCGGGGGCCGCGCCTTGGTATTGTTCACTTCTTACGACCAGCTGCGCCGCACCTCCCAGGCCATCTCCCCGATCCTGGCGAAGCATGACATCCTGGTCTACGAACAAGGTGAAGGTGCCTCACCCCACAGCCTGCTTGAGACCTTCCGCAGCTCAGACCGGGCAGTTCTGCTGGGCACCCGCGCTTTTTGGGAAGGCGTGGACGTACCTGGGCAAGCCCTATCGGTATTGGTGATCGTCAAGCTGCCTTTTGACGTCCCCTCCGATCCGATCATCGCCGCCCGCTCTGAAACGTTCGAAGATCCGTTTAACCAGTATTCGCTGCCCGAGGCGATCTTGCGTTTTCGCCAGGGTTTTGGTCGACTGATTCGCACCCAGTTCGACCGCGGCGTGGTGGCAATTCTGGATAAGCGGGTGCTCACCAAGCGCTACGGTCGCATGTTTATCGATTCTCTCCCCCCATGTACGACACAGATTGGGCCACTCGCCAGCCTGCCGCGCACCGCCGCAAAGTGGCTGAATTTATAGCGGCAGCCGCGTGATCAGGGTACCTCCCGCACACTGACATTCCCAATAGCCAAACCGATCACCAGATCGACACGATCTTCAGCGCTGTCATAATCCGGAGATTTATAGACGTCGCCCAGTTTTATGTATCCTGACGGGACGTTGACCGATACCAGAGCCGTGTCTGCATTGACGCGCAGCGCCATCCCTTCAGGTACCAGGATCTGGAGCTGGCCAATTCCGCCGTTGACTTCGGCTGAAAAACGCCCGCTCTCCGGTAGCGTGACGCTGGTATCACCAACCCCCATGCTCACCTTCAGCGCGTTCAGATCCAGGCTTCGCAGGTCCGCATCCATATCGCCGGCTCCCAATCCCAGGGTCAGGTCAAGGGGGATAGCCTCGGTCAATGAAATAACCCACATCCACTTCCTTTGATCCGTAGATGGCAAGAAAACCTGACCTTCCAGACCGCGTAGCGTATAGCTCCCGACCCCATCCGCAACCGTGTAGCTGCTCTTGACCTGGCTGCCATTCCCGGTCGGTACACTCCCCTGAACCAGGATCCCGCTCTGATCGCTGCTCTCGATGTTGAAATCACCTGCGCCAGGCTCTATTGAGACCATGGCACTGCTGGCCCCATCGATGCTCTGGCTGATCTGGTCGCCCATCACAGCCGCCCTGCCTTCGACGCGCACCCCAAACAGCCACAAAGCACCGACCAGGATCGCCGCTACCAGCAGCATTCCGAAAATCGAGGCTATCAGCGACCTGCGTCCGAACAGGATGTCGAAGCCGATAGCGATTAAGAATATAGGCCATAAGGTGAAGATCAGCTGCCAGATGCTGACGTTTATATAACCCAGGTTAGCAAGCAAGAACAGCACACCCAGCCCGATCATGAATGTGGCACCAACCAGCCCTTCGCGCTTGAATATGCTGTCCAGACCGATGACGATCAGCAGCACTGGCCAAAACTGCCATACCAGGCTCCAGGCGTCGCCCTGGATGACGCCAGTGTTGCTTAACAAGAAGATGATACCGATCGCGATGAGCAGGAGCGGGAAGAACAGATCGCCTCTACGCTTTCGGGTTTGTTTGTTTTCACTCATATTCTCCTCCTAGCCTTTGAGCAGCCTACCGCGAAGAAAAAGTACGGTATAGCAGGTATAAACCACCCACAATCAGAACAACAGGCCACACATACACCATTACAGCGCCGCTGAATGCACTGAAGATCAATCCCATGAAGAGCAGCACGCCTGCTGGTAACCAGGCCCATTTTAACTTACCCTCCGAGGTGGGTATAAGAGCTACCACGGCAAACGTCAGCCCCATGCCGATAAAAAACAGTGAGACGAATGCCATATCGCTGATGAAACTCTCCAGACCGACGACAATCGCCAGAGAAAGCAGCACCCCTGTCGGGATAATTGCCCACCAATATTCCCGGTTTAGGATATAGATGATCAAGAAGCTAAGGCCGATGGCTCCCAGGATGATTGTGCCCCCGATGTATCTTTCTAGCTGTGGGAACAGTGCACCGAGGCCTATGTTCAAGCCAATCCCTATCAGGGTCATGCCAGGGATTAATCCCCACCAGTTCTCGCGATTAGAGATAAACAGCGAGATAAAGAACAATCCACCAAGGCCAAAGGCAATACTCCAGAACAGGCTTCCGAACTGGTATCCAAATATATTTTGTATAAGGAACAAGATCCCGCCAATGATCAGCAGGCTCCCCCAGAAAACTCGTGACGCAAGCCATTTCATAGTCTCATCCTCCTAATCTTGAACTGGTTCTGACGGGGATAAAAGCCTGGCTCTCTGACCAGACAAATCCTTACCGCTCGAAACATCTGCCGGATGCCCTACTTGCTCTTTACACGATCGGATCCAAAGGCTGTTGCTTCTTCGATCAGCTCTTGCTTTACATCCCACAACCTTTGGGTCAGAGACACATGGTAGATATGTGGATACATAATCCGGCGCACGCCTGCGTCCAACCTCTCAACATCTGCGACCCTTTGCCGGCGGATCGCTTCGATATCGGGGAGATCGTACACCAGCTTGCCATCTACCAACACATCTACAAGGAGTGGTTCAATCTCGGAAAGCTCTTTAACCTCCAACGTCCGGTGCTTGGTATGGTCGGTTGGATGGCGCAGGGCAATTACACCCATCTCATTGGGGTTTTCATCATCCAGGCTGAGCAGATCGGCTGTTGCGCTGCCCCGCTTGTCGTACAGGCGCCAGACGAGTTTATGACCAGGATTGGGCGTCTTTGCAAGCGACTCGGAGACCTTGAGGGCAGGTATCCATTTGTCGCTTTCGCAGACCGCAACCAGCTTATATACTCCACCTAACGCCGGCTCTCCCCAGGATGTGATCAGGCGCGTGCCCACACCGTACACGAGCCGTCCGATTAACTTGTCCGGCTGGATGCCATAGCGTGGAGCTTCTTCAACAATCTGGGTGATGATTTGCCATATGGTGAGCTCATCCAGGTTGTTCGAAAGCACGATTGAGACATCATTGAAGCCAGCTTCGTCCAACAACAGGGCTGCCTGGATGCTCAAGTACGCCAGGTCGCCAGAATCCAGGCGGATGCCCAGCGGTTTGTGACCTTTCTGCCGCAGCTCCTGAAAGACCTTGATCGCATTCGGAACGCCGCTTTCCAACGTGTCGATCGTATCTACGAGCAGTAAGCAGTCATCTGGATAAACTTCGGCGTAGGCACGGAATGCCTCCAGCTCACCAAATCCCAGGGCGACATAGAGCTGTACCATGCTGTGGGCATGGGTGCCCTTCGGTGGATAGCCCAGGATGGCTGAGATTCCCACGTTAGAGCTGTAATCCGCCCCACCAATGAGAGCCGCCCGACCACCCGCGCTGGCGCCGCGCTCGTGCGCCCGACGCAGCCCAAACTCCATCATAATCTGACCACGCCCAATCTCCCGGATGCGCGCCGCCTTCGTGGCAATCAGGGTTTGGAAATTCAGCTGGTTCAGCAGGGCAGTTTCTAAGATCTGGGCCATAATCATCGGCCCTTGTACCACCGTCAGTGGAATATTGGGGTGAACCACGCGCCCTTCAGGAATGGCGCGCATGCTGATCCCGCTGAAGTCCCCGTGGTTGCTCAGCCATCCAAGGAAATCCTCAGCAAACAGCGGGCCTCCATTGCTGCTTTTCAAGCCGCGTAAATAATCGATATCCTCCGCACGGAAATGGGCGTCATTCATCCAATCGAGCAGCCACTCCAAACCGGCATTAATGCAGTACCCGGCTTTATGGGTTCCGTAATCTGGATAACTGCGGAAGAAATGGTCGAACTGCACTACCTTTTCATGCAGCCCCATTCGGTAGTATAGCTGCGCCATGGTAAGCTGGTACATGTCGGTGAATAAGATGCCTTCTGCGATCGATCGCTGTTTTTTGTTCACGCGCCTGCTCCTGGGATCAACGCACCGTGACTGAACCGACTCCTATCTGAAGGTAGATATCGGCTTTATTCGCGGCAGTATCGTAATCTTCAGACTTGTATGCATCTCCGTACTTTGGGAAACGAGTCTGGTCGACATCGATGCTCGAAAGGCCGCTCTGCGAGTGGATGCTGGCAGCAACACCTGGGGGAACGTGAATATCAACCGAGGCGGCCCCGCTCTCTACAGACACACGCGTTGCACCGGCGTGAGCGGGCAGGGATAGCCGGGTCGAGCTGGCTCCGGTTTTCAGTTTTATCTCGCTGACTTGCAGATCAGTCAAGTCGATCTGGTTATCACTGGCGCCGGTTTCAAACTCCATTGCCAGCGGGATATCTTTACTAACGCCGAAGTTCCAATCCAGACTGTAGCCCGGATACCAGGAGAACGGGAAGAATTGGACCGGTACACTCATTCTGACATCTACCCGATCACCATCCCGCTTGGTTTGCACGTCAAGACCTCCGCCGAAATCACCTTCGACCAGGGTGCCAGGGGTGCTTATGGCATTGACAATGATCCGACCAGCACCATGCTGCACCTGAAGGTCGGCTTTTTGCGCCCCCTCACTTGGGATGCTGGCATGTTCAACCTCGGCTGAGCGGCGGAAGGTACTCCCCCAAAGGATCCAGGCGCCTATTGCGATCAAGAACAAGGGCCAGATAATCCCCCACACATTGATATTCCCGAAGATACCCAGATTATCCAGCAGGATTACCACCCCCACCACCACTAAAATACTTCCCCAAAATAATGTGCCTCTTTGCATGGGAATCATCTCCTTTGTGACTCGAACATAGATCTCATTATATAACGCAGAATTCAACCTTTGGTTGCGTGTCTACCATCCAACTGTGTAAGTCCTGATCAAATTCAAGGCATCAAATCCCAGAGCTTTTACCGGGTCCTGATAATCCATCCGGCGTGCCTTAGGCATCAATTTTCACAAAAAGGGGCGAATAATTCTTTTTTGAAAGCGGCGATCTAGATGTAAAATTGAGCGGTGAGGAGGATCATCGGGTGAATTCTATCAATCCAGAGCGACAATTCACCGCAGTCAACGATTTCTATCGCGCCCGCAACCAGGGCGTGCTGAGAGAGATTATAGCGCGATTCACGGGCAAATCTACGGAGCTCCTGTCGTATGAGGAGGTCCGTCAAAAACTCAAGGCTTACGCAGGCGTAGAGAAAGGGCTGCGTGATATCCCTTTGGATGCGATTGTCGGCAGTGTGGGACGCTACTCAGACTTCACCCGCGATTTCTTGCCGCGTGTCAATGTGGATAAAGACCGGTGGAGCAGGATCAAAATGGCAGCCTACGACGCGGGAGGGCTGCCCCCGATCGAAGTTTACCAGCTTGGGGATGTATATTTCGTCATCGATGGCAACCATCGTGTTTCGGTTGCCAGACAATTAGGCGCTAAAACTATCCAGGCCTACGTTACCGAGGTACGCTCCAGGGTGACTTTGACCCCGGATATCCAACCCGATGATTTGATCATTAAAGCTGAGTATGTTGAGTTCTTAGATCATACCAGGTTGGACTTATTACGACCCGAATCCAGGCTGGAGGTTTCGACCCCCGGGAAGTACCCTATCCTTGAGCAGCATATCAACGTTCACCACTATTATTTGGAGCAGGAGCAAGCCACAGAACTCCCATACCAGTACGCTGTTCAGGATTGGTACGATAATGTTTATACTCCGGTCGTACAGGCCATTCGTGATAGCGGTATCCTGCACTACTTTCCCCAACGCACGGAGACAGATCTATACCTTTGGATATCACGATACCGCCAGGAGCTGGAAGACCAGCTTGGATGGCATATCCGTCCAGAATCGGCTCTGATGGAGCTGACTGCCAGGACAATCACGGATAAGAAAAATATTCTGAGCCGGGTTGGTGAAAGGCTGCTGGAGTCGATTACACCCTCCACACTCGAAGCAGGTCCTGAGACCGGGCAGTGGCGCCGGCAGAATGTGACTGCCCGCCAGGAAAACCAGCTTTTTCTGGATGTCCTTGTCCCACTGGATGGAAAAGATGGCGGATGGCACGCCCTCAGCCAGGCGATCGAAATTGCCAGACGTGAAAACGCCCAGTTATCTGGCCTGCATATCGTAGCGGATGAGGATCAGATCCACGAGCCGGAAAGCGAGGCGATCCGGACTGAATTCGACCGGCGGTGTTCTGAGCAGAATATCCCTGGACATCTGGCTGTGGAGGCGGGAGACATCACCCGCTTGATCACCAGCCGGGCCAGTTTGACGGATCTGGTCGTGACCAGCCTGACATACCCCCCCGGTACCCAACCGCTGGCCCGTCTGGATTCGGGTTTCCGTGAGCTTATCCAGCGCTGTCCAAGACCGGTGTTGGCGGTTCCCCATGTGTCGAAGCCTCTCGACTCCGCGCTTCTAGCTTACGATGGCAGTCCTGAAGCCGATGAAGCATTGTTCATTGCGGCATATATGGCCGCAAAGTGGAAGCTGGCCCTGAATGTGATCACAGTGTTCGAGGGCGAGAAAGTCGAGCCCGAGACTTTAATGCGCGCCAGCGTCTACCTGGAAGAACAGCAGGTCACTGCCAGCTACAATGCCCATAACGGGCCAATAGCAAAAACTATCCTGGATGTTGCAGAGAATACTCAGGTGGACATGATCATCATGGGCAGCTACAGCCTGAATCCAATCCTGGAAGTGGTATTTGGCAGCACCGTAGATCATGTGCTGCGTGCCTCCCACATCCCGGTCCTCATCTGCCGCTGAGACAGCCTGGCAAGAAGTCATCACATAATTGGTTATTTGGGGTTGAGATCGCCTCTAGTCTTGTTTGGGGGACTTCTTTGGGGCTTTGGCTTGCTGCACCGATGAGTAGCCAGCCAGCTGTTCAGCGGCTTCTTCTACGCTTACATCTCTCCCAAGGTTTTCACGTAAATACCACTGGTGGCTGATAATCCACAAATAAAGGTCGGTTTCTGTCCGTCCCGGGAAATCTGCCAGGATATCCTGCTCACGGATGATCGTAACCAGGGGTAAATACACGTTTGTATACCAGGAGATTACCGCGTCTTCCATCGATACCTCCCTGCCGCGTTGCTCCCCCAGGTACCAACGATGCACCCGGATGTGCTCGAGCAGCTTTTCATACTGACCGGGTATACTGGTCTCGATGACCGCTTCCTGCAGAAGGCGGTTAAATTCTGTTTGCCGCAGGAACTCGGCGCGTCCCTGGTTCAGAATAATCCCATCCATCCAGTCCGCCTTGCTGATCATGGAGGCCAGCTTTCTTAACTGGGGTACTGGCTGCTCCTGCATTGTTTGTCGGGCAGCTTCTGTCTTTACCGCCTTTATCGAAGGTTCATCAACCGGTATTTCGGTCACTATCTCATCCCGGTAAGTCTGCCGGAGGTAATAGATAAATTTCGTTATCCAAAGATAGAGATCGGTCTCAGTGGTATTTTTGTATTCAGAGGCTATATCTTGCTTTCGTAGCTCCGTGACAACGGGTAGGTATACGCTGTCGTACCAAGACAGCACGGCCTCCTGATAATGAACTTCTTGCTTGTGCTGTTCGCCGAGATACCAGCGATGGACTTCGATATGGTCGAGCAGTTTTGTATACTGCCCCACCGATGAAGTCTCGATCTGGTTATCCGGTCGAAGCTGGTCAAGGTGTGTTTGGTCAAAAAAGTCTGCCCGTTCTTGCTGCAAGGCAAGCTCATTTATGCGGGTATCTTCTGTTATCGGAAAAGGCACAACAATCTCGACAACATATGCATCGATAAACTCCTGTCCTCGCTGGCGAGCGACAGATACCCGGTGATTGCCGTCCTTTACAAAATAGATATCGCCCATCTTATACAGCTCGACGGGGGGCAAATCCACGTGGGCATAATGTGCCCTATCGATATTAACCCAGCGGCTGCGCGTCCTGGATTGTATGGGCAGAAATGCCCTGTCGAAGTCGCGGTAGCGTCCGGAGCTGCCGACGATCTTGTCAATCGGCACCTCCTTGAGACCCTGATAATATTGCCCCTTGATGTGCAGCTTCTCGCGTACATCGTCAAAGGGCAGCAGATCATTCGTGTCACCACCCATCCAGGTGAATATCTTGCGCCAAAAAGCCTTACGCCTGGCGCGCTCGAAATCGAGCTCAGCCTGTTTATTGAAACTCAAAGCGTTATCTCCATTTTGACCCGGCCATTCCCTGGTATCATCCTGTCACTGCATTCGCTGGACCTGATCGACAGTTCAGGCTGTCACTTTCATACATTTTCGGGTGGGGCTGGCCGTTTAGAGTTATCGACGATGGTATCACGATGACCAAAAGTATTGATCACCTGCGTGGATCCAAGGATACTTACGACAACTTCATCTGGTCGGTAGACATGGATGTGTCCGTGGAAGTGATAAGCCGGTTGGAACACCTGCAGCAGCCAGCGGAAGGCATTAATCCCCTGGTGTGTCTGATCTTCTTTGTCGTGAATCCCGCGCGGCGGCGCATGGCTGACGAAAACATCTAAATACCGGCCAAAGATCATTTTGTTCCTGAAAAATCCAGGGACCATTGTAAAGACGTGCTGCCACATTTCCGATTGGGTGTATTGGAAGAGGCCAGGGTGGTAGCGCAGACTGCCCTCCACGCCTGCCAGCAGTAATCCCCGGTATTCAGTTATCCTCCTATGAAGGTCCATCCCCCCCAGGGGTGCTCTTCGCTCACCCTCGACGCTGTACTCGATCTCCTTGTCATGATTCCCACGCACAAATAAGAGCGGAGCATCAAGAATCGTAGATACATACTCCGAATAATAATATGGCAAATCTCCACAGGCAATGATTAGATCCACATCCGGATATTTTCGGCGCAGCAGAGGACTGTAAATCGTTTGTACGATGGTATCGCTCAGCGACAAGATTTTCATACCCGGCCCAAAGCCTCTTGTATGTCAGGGAGCCTCTCCAACGCGGCTGCCTCACCCAGCTTGAAAAGCTGCTTGTACTTAGAAAGGCGAAGGTAGGTATTTCCGGCCAAATCCGGCGTTATCAAGCAATCCGCCGCGTCAATCCCGCCACCGGCGTTCTCGACCAGGATCTCGAAGGCACTAAGACCCATTCCCAGCGCTCCCCCGCGGGTACGTAACGATGGAGTGAAAATATCCACGGCAATCACATAATCTGCCCCCATCCGGCGTAAGATGCTTACCGGCAGATCATCGGATATACTGCCATCACCCAATATCATGCCATCGAGATGCACTGGTGTCAGTATGCCAGGTACCGAGCAGCTGGCACGCACAGCTGGCGCCAGACGACCCGTGGTGATCGCTACTGTTTTCCCGGTAGCCAGATCGGTTGTCACCGCGGCAAATGGAATTTTCAAGTCCTCAAAGCGGATATCACCCAGGCATTCCACCAGCCATTTTTCCATCCGATCAAAGCTAAGCAATCCTTCCTTCGGCCATACTGGTCTTACGAGGTGCCGCCACCGGAGTCCAGAGGCGACTGATTCTATTTGCTGTATCCCCATCCCACTGCAGTAGAATGCGCCGACTAATGAGCCTGCACTGGAGCCCGCGACGAAGTCGATTTGGATGCCCGCCTTCTCCAGCACAGACAGGACCCCGATATGTGCCCAACCGCGCACGACACCGCCACCCAATGATAAGCCTACACGTTTATATTGAGGTGCCATCTGAGTCCCTGAGTATTATTTTACTCCAACACTAGAACTACTTACTTCCTTCCCGAATGACCACAATCCAGCCAGTTGGAAGTTATGCTTACTAAACAGAGCGTATATCTCCTCGACTTTTTCTAGGGAGATGTGCCGTCCAATCGTGAAGTCCTCGAATCTCCCTTCCATCGCAAGCAATGCGGTTTCTGCCAGGCAGGCATAGACGATCTTAGGCGGCAGCCCGATATCATAGCCGATATCGATCTCACCCGGAATCAGTACCCCTCCGCTCTCGATGACCAACACATCCGGGCGCAACGCCGCTTCTGAGGCCTTGATATCTGCAGGGAGAGCAACATCACAGATGACTGCTCCGGGTTTGCACCGCATGATATCCAGGACGTTCTGCCCGCGTGCTGATGTTGCTGAAATGATCAAATCACATTGACCGATCTGATCGTTCGTTTGGGTGGCAATGCCCACCCTTGCACCGAGTTTCTCATCCTCGATGCGGAATTTCAGATCGAGCAGTTTACTTTCTTCTGGAGAAACCAATACCAAATCGCAGGAAAAGGATGCCAGCCTGCGCGCGCAGGCTGAGCCAATCGATCCCGTTGCGCCGATGACCATCACCTTCGTGTTGCAGAAGTCAGGGACACCCATCCGGCTCATTGCCTGCTTGACGGTCTCCATCGTTACGGCGACTGTCAGGCTGTTGCCAGTGGTGATGGCAATATCCGCCTGCTGTGCGATCGTGATGCCGGCATCCCCGATGACGCTCGTATATGCACCCAGGCCCATAATCCCTGCCCCGCGCTGCTCTGCCAGGCGTGCTGCCTGATTTATTTGTCGATAGATGATGCGAGGATCGCGTTTCAGCAGCTGGCGGGGTGTAGATCCGAGCGTATACAGGTATCCTTCGATAACCTGTCCATTTATCGGAGACCTGCCTCCCCTGATCCTGGAGAGGTAGATCGGAGGCACGCGGGTAGCAATCCACTCTACCAGCTTGTCTGGCAGTACACGTGCCCAACCGAATTTTGGATGCCGGTAGATATAGCCGACATCCAGCGGGTGGATAAGAAAGGCAAAACGATTGATCTCGGTTTTCACAAACCTGGCGTCGTGATCTACCATCAAAATA